>JAESFN010000307.1_pt1 | contig 56583 bp, 49 predicted proteins | sample 9269411 | NCBI WGS metagenome assembly JAESFN01 (sample SAMN14505399, study PRJNA617100) | algae metagenome | isolation source: Iphinoe sp. HA4291-MV1 and co-occurring heterotrophs from trail next to... | place: USA: Maunawili Falls, Hawaii | collected 2009-07-25
CGGCGACCATGATGCTGCTGCCGGTCATGCTTCTCATCGCCGTGCAGTACCTGCTGCGCTGGAACGCAAATCGCAAGGCGGGGAGGGCATAATGACCACCGAAGCCATCTCGTCGGGCCTCTCCGCCGGCGCGCTCGCCGGACCGCGCGGCCCCAAGCCCAAGACCGTCACCATCGGACGCATCGGCGTTTACGCCTTCCTCATCATCTCGGCGATCTTCTTCCTGATGCCGCTTTGGGTGATGATCGTGACGTCGCTGAAGACCATGCCGGAAATCCGTGAAGGGCATCTGTTCAATTGGCCGGCGCTGCTCACCTTCGACCCGTGGCTCAAAGCCTGGGACACCGCCTGTACCGGCCGTGACTGCAACGGCCTGAAGCCCGGCTTCTGGAACTCGGTGAAGATCACTGCGCTTTCCGTGCCGGTGTCCATCGTCATCGCCATGATCAACGGCTACGCCCTGAGCTTCTGGAAGTACAAGGGCTCGGAGCTGCTGTTCGGCATCCTGATCTTCGGCGCCTTCGTGCCGTTCCAGGTGGTGATCTACCCGCTGATCATCGGCCTCTCCAAGGTCGGGCTGTTCGCGACGCTTCCGGGCATCGTCGTCGTCCACACCATCTTCGGCATGCCGATCCTGACGCTGCTCTACCGCAACTTCTTCGCCTCGCTGCCGATCGAGCTGTTCAAGGCCGGCCGCGTCGACGGGGCAGGTTTCTGGGGCATCTTCTTCCGCATCATGCTGCCGATGTCGGTGCCGATCACCATCGTCGCCATCATCCTGCAGGTCACCGGCATCTGGAACGACTTCCTGTTCGGCACGGTCTTCGCCGGCCGCGAGAACATGCCGATGACGGTGCAGCTCAACAACATCGTCACCACCACGACGGGTATCCGCGAATACAACGTGAACATGGCTGCAACCATCCTCACGGCAGCGGTTCCGCTGGTGGTCTATTTCATCTCGGGTAAATGGTTCGTCCGCGGCATCGCCGCCGGTGCGGTGAAGGGGTAATCCTCCATGACGACTAGCGTTTCCATCAAGGATCTCAGCCTCAACTTCGGCAATGTGAAGGTCCTCGAGTCTCTCGATCTCGAGGTCGCACAGGGCGAGTTCATCGTGCTGCTCGGGCCCTCGGGCTGCGGCAAGTCCACGCTGCTCAACTGCATCGCCGGCCTCCTCGACGTCTCCGACGGGCAGATCTTCATCTCCGGCAAGAACGTCACCTGGGACGAGCCCAAGGACCGCGGCATCGGCATGGTGTTCCAGTCCTACGCGCTCTACCCGCAGATGACGGTCGAAAAGAACCTGTCGTTCGGCCTGCGCGTCGCGCGCATGCCGAAGGCCGAGGTCGATGCCCGTGTGAAGCGTGCCTCGGAAATCCTGCAGATCGAGCCGTTGCTGCAGCGCAAGCCCGTCGAGCTCTCCGGCGGCCAGCGCCAGCGCGTCGCCATCGGCCGCGCCCTGGTGCGCGACGTCGACGTGTTCCTGTTCGACGAACCGCTGTCCAACCTCGATGCCAAGCTCCGCAATGACCTGCGCATCGAGATCAAGCGGCTGCACGCTCGGCTGAAGAACACCATGATCTACGTCACGCACGACCAGATCGAGGCGATGACGCTGGCGGACCGCATCGCCATCATGAAGAACGGCGTGATCCAGCAGCTGGCCGACCCGCACACCATCTACAACAAGCCGGTCAACCTGTTCGTCGCCGGCTTCATCGGCTCGCCCTCGATGAACTTCATCAAGGGCGACCTCTCCGGCACCACGCTCAGCGTCGACGGCCAGGCCAACATCCCGCTCGCCAACTACGCCTTCGCCAACCAGACCAACGGTGCCTCGATCCTGGGCATTCGCCCCGAGCACATCGCGGTCGGCGAGGAAGCGCGGAAAATGCCGGTGCAGATGGAGTCGGAGATCGAGATCGTCGAGCCGATGGGTGCCGACACCGTCGCCTGGACCAAGATCGCCGGTCAGTCGCTCACCTTCCGCGCCGCCGCCGAAGTGCATCTCGAGCCGGGCCAGAAGGTCCTGATCGGCTTCGATCCGGGTCGTGGTTCCGTCTTCAACGCAGCGAGCGGCAACCGCATCTGACCTTTCGGCTCATTGAGCTTACCGGACGCGTAGCTGCACGCCGAACGGGCTGCTACGAACCGCGACAAATCAGCAGGCGCCGCCCCGGCAACGACCGGGGCGGTGGCTTTACTGGAGGAGATAACTCTTGGACTTTTCTTTTCAGCTCTACAGCGCGCGCAATTTCCCGCCGCTGGATGGGGTGCTCGGGCGCCTTGCCAAGCTCGGCTACAAGCAGGTCGAGGGCTTTGGCGGGCTTTACGCCGAGGCCGACAGCCTTGCTGCCTCGCTGAAGCAGCACGGGCTGGCCATGCCGACCGGCCACTTCGGCCTCGCCCAGCTCAAGGATACCGACGCCGCGCTGAAGACCGCAGAGACGCTCGGCATGAAGTTCCTCTACTGCCCCGCGATCCCCAAGGAGGAGCGCGAGGCCGGGCAGGGCGACAGCAAGTGGATCGAGCTCGGCGAAACCCTTGCCAAGCTCGGCGAGGCTTTCCGCAAGCGCGGCTTCGGTTTCGGCTGGCACAACCACGATTTCGAGTTCCGCCCCACCGCCACCGGCAAGCTGCCGATGGACATCATCCTCGACACCGCTCCCAACAATGACTGGGAGATGGACGTTGCCTGGGTGGTGAAGGGCGGCCACGATCCGATCGAGTGGATCAAGAAGCACGGCCGCCGCATCAACGCCGTGCACGTCAAGGACATCGCGCCGGCAGGCCAGAATGCCAACGAAGACGGCTGGGCCGATGTCGGCCACGGCACGCTCGACTGGCAGGCCCTGTCCGACGCAGTCAAAGCCCACACCAACGCCCGCTATTGGGTGATGGAACACGACAACCCCGCCGACGTCGACCGCTTCGCATCCCGATCGATCGCCGCCGTCACCGCCTGGAAGTGAAAGAGGCCACATAATGGATATCGGTTTTCAGCTGTTCAGCGCCCGCAATTACCCGCTCGCGGACGTGCTCAAGAAGGTCGCCGCGCTCGGCTACACCCACGTCGAGGGGTACGGTTCGCTCTACACCGACCCGCAGGCGCTGAAAGCGCAGCTCGACGCCAACGGCCTCACCATGCCGACCGCGCATGTGAGCCTCGGTGATCTCGAGGATACCTCGAAGACCCTGAAGCTCGCCGAGACGCTGGGCATCAAGGTCGTCGTTTGCCCCTGGCTGGCGCCTGCCGATCGCCCGACCTCTGCCGATGGCTGGAAGAAGTTTGCCGATCGCCTGCAGAAGATCGGCAAGCCCTTCCAGGATGCCGGCCTCACCTTCGGCTACCACAACCACGAGTTCGAGTTCGTCGAGTACGAGGGCAAATACGCCATGGACTGGCTGCTCGAAGCCGCCCCGGCGGTGAACGTCGAAGCCGACGTCGCCTGGATCGTCCGCGGCAAGGCCGACCCCGCCACCTGGCTGCCCAAGTTCGGTGACCGCATCGTCGCCGTCCACGTCAAGGACATCGCTCCTGCCGGCCAGAACGCCGACGAGGATGGCTGGGCCGATGCCGGCCAGGGCGTCGTGCCGTGGAAGACTCTGTGGCCGATCGTCCGCAACCAGACCAAGGCGAAGTACTTCGTCGCCGAACACGACAATCCCAACGACATCGACCGCTTCGCCTCGCGCTCGATCGCGTTCATCAAGACCCTCGGAGCCTAAATCATGGCAAAGACCTATGGCGTCGGCATCATGGGCGCCGGCAACATCTCGGCCGCCTATCTCCGCCTCGCACCGCTGTTCAAGAACCTCGAAGTCCGCGCCATCGCCGACATCCTCCCCGAGGCCGCCAAGAAGCGGGCAGGGGAGTACAATGTCGCGGCGCAGACCCCGGACGAGCTGCTGAAGAACTCCGAGATCGACGTGATCGTGAACCTCACGATCCCCTCGACCCACTTCTCGATTTCCAAGGACATCCTCTCGGCCGGCAAGCACGCCTACTCCGAGAAGCCGTTCGTCCTCAGCGTCGAAGAAGGCATCCAGCTCAAGGCGCTGGCCGAGGAGCACAAGCTCAAGGTCGGCTCGGCCCCGGACACTTTCCTCGGTGGCGCGCACCAGCAGGCCCGCTCGATCATCGACTCGGGCAAGCTCGGCAAGATCGCCTCGGGCACCATGCACGTGCTCAGCCGCGGCATGGAGCACTGGCATCCCAACCCGGACTTCTTCTTCCAGCCCGGCGGCGGTCCGATCCTCGATCTCGGCCCCTACTACATCACCGACCTGATCAGCCTCGTCGGCCCGATCAAGCGCGTCACCGCCTTCACCGGCTCGGCCCGCGCCGAGCGTGAGGTGACCGCCGAGGGCCCGTTCAAGGGGACGTTCATCAAGGTCGGCACCCCGACCACGATCCACGCCATCCTCGAGTTCCACAACGGCGCCATCATAACGCTCGGCGCCAGCTGGGACGTCTCCAGCCACGGCCACCACAACATCGAGCTCTACGGCACCGAAGGCTCGGTTTACGTGCCCGATCCGAACTTCTTCAACGGCGACGTGACGATCACCGATCGCGCCGGCACCAAGGAGAAGGTGACCCCGTGGGATCACCCGTTCGGCGTCGCCAACCAGGACCTCGACAAGCCCAACCCGCGCGCCAACTACCGCAATGCCGGCCTTGCCGACATGATGGACTCGATCGAGACCGGCAAGAAGGCCCGCTGCGACCTCGACGTGGCGCTGCACGCCGTCGACGTCATGACCTCGATCCTCCGCGCCGGCGAAACCGGCCAGGTCATCACCCTCCAGACCACCTGCGAACGCCCCGCCGCCCTCGGCATCGCCGAAGCCCGCGCCCTGCTGCGCTGAGGTCTTTGCACCGAGATCGAAAGGGCCCGGGCACTGCTCGGGCCCTTTTCTTTTGCGCGCTCGGCCCTGTGGGCATGCTCTAAACTCAACGTCTACTTTCGCGGGGGACGTCGAGCGCAAAACACCTGCTCAGCTCACGACTTTCGTCCCGTTTCCCCCTCGCCCTCACCTTGACAGTTCCAAGCCGAGCATGAAGGTAGCTGCCGACATGTCAGCGACGTCCCAGCTCTATCCACATGCGGAACTGCAAGCGGGGCAGGGCGTCAGGCTGACCTGAGGTACGTGCACAAGCAACGGCGGAACCGCGCCGTTCCAAGGGAGGTATTCTGATGCGCACCATCAAAGGGCCGGCGATTTTCCTCGCCCAGTTCGCGGGCGACAAGGCCCCGTTCGATACGCTCGACAACATCTGCGCCTGGGCGGCCGACCTCGGCTACAAGGGCGTGCAGATCCCGACCTGGCTGACCCATTTCGTCGATGTCGAGAAGGCCGCGACCTCCAAGACCTACGCCGACGAGGTGAAGGGCACCGTGCAGAGCCACGGCCTCGAGATCGCCGAGCTTGCGAGCCACATCATCGGCCAGCTCGTCGCCGTGCATCCAGCCTACGACACCCTGTCCGACGGCTTCGCCATCCCCGCGGTCCGCGGCAACCCGAAGGCCCGCCAGGAATGGGCCGTGCAGCACCTCAAGGCCTGCGCCGCGGCGTCGAAGAACCTCGGCCTCAAGGCGCACGCCACCTTCTCCGGCGCGCTCGCCTGGCCTTACCTCTATCCGTTCCCGCAGCGCCCGGCCGGCCTCGTCGAGGAAGCCTTCGATGAGCTGGCCCGTCGCTGGACCCCGATCCTCAACGAGTTCGACAAGCACGGCGTCGACGTCTGCTACGAGATCCATCCGAGCGAGGACCTGTTCGACGGCGCCACCTACGAGATGTTCCTCGAGCGCGTGAACAACCACCCGCGCGCCAACCTGCTCTACGATCCCAGCCACTTCGTGCTGCAGCAGCTCGATTACCTGCAGTACATCGATTTCTACCACGAGCGGATCCGGATGTTCCACGTCAAGGACGCCGAGTTCAATCCGACCGGCAAGCAGGGCGTCTATGGCGGCTTCCAGTCCTGGGTGAACCGGGCCGGGCGCTTCCGTTCGCTCGGCGACGGCCAGGTGGATTTCGCCGGCATCTTTTCGAAGCTCTCGGCTTACGGCTTCGATGGCTGGGCCGTGCTCGAGTGGGAATGTGCCATCAAGTCGGCCGAGCAGGGTGCCGCCGAGGGCGCGCCGTTCATCCAGAGCCACATCATCAACGTCACCGAGAAGGCCTTTGACGATTTCGCTGCGTCGGGCACCGACAAGGCGGCCAATCGCAAGATTCTCGGTCTGAGCTAAGGGGGAACAAATGGCAGAGAACGGCGCTCCGCGCATTCGCCTGGGCATGGTCGGTGGCGGCACCGGTGCCTTCATCGGCTACGTCCACCGTGTCGCCGCCCGCATCGACGGCGACTACGAACTGGTCGCCGGCGCCCTGTCGTCCAATGCGGCGACGGCGCTCGAGTCGGGCAAGAACCTCGGCCTCGCCGAGGACCGCATCTACACCTCGTACGAGGAGATGGCCAAAAAGGAATCCGCCCGCAAGGACGGCATCCAGGCGGTGTCGATCGTCACCCCGAACCACGTGCATTTCGGCCCGGCCAAGGCCTTCCTCGAGGCCGGCATCCACGTCATCTGCGACAAGCCGCTGACCTCGACGCTCGACGACGCCCGGGCGCTCGCGGCGATCAAGCCGAAGAAGGGCGCCAAGTTCCTGCTGACGCACAACTACACCGGCTACCCGCTGGTGCGGCAGGCGCGTGAGCTTGTGAAGTCGGGCGCCCTCGGCAAGATCCGCGTCGTGCAGGTCGAGTATCCGCAGGATTGGCTGACCAACGCCGCCGATCCCGGCAACAAGCAGGCCAGCTGGCGCACCGATCCCAAGCGCTCCGGCGCCGGCGGCGCCATCGGCGATATCGGCACCCACGCCTACAACCTCGCCCGCTTCGTCACGGGCCTCAAGACCGAGGCGGTGAGCGCCGAGCTCACCAGCTTCGTCAAGGGGCGCAAGCTCGATGACGACGTGCAGATCAAGCTGCGCTTCCAGGGCGGCGCCAAGGGCATGCTCTGGGCCAGCCAGGTGGCCGTCGGGTCCGAGAACGGCCTGCAGCTGCGCGTCTACGGCGAGAAGGCCGGCCTCGAGTGGCGCCAGGATAACCCGAACTACATGTGGTACACCGAGTTCGGCAAACCCAAGCAGCTGCTGACCCGCGGCGGCGCCATCTCCGCCCCGCCCGCCGCCTCGATGAACGTCCGCATCCCGGGCGGCCATCCCGAGGGCTACCTCGAAGCGTTCGCCACGCTCTACAGCCAGTTCGCCCAGGTCATCCGCGGCGAAGGCAAGGACGTCGCCGGCCTGCTGCCCAGCCTCGCCGACGGCGTCGAAGGCATGGAGTTCATCATGGCCTCCGTCGCTTCGTCGAAAGCCGACGGCAAGTGGACCAAGCTCAGCGAGGTCTGAGCCGGAACAAGGCCGCGCGCGTCAATGCTCACGGCCCCACCCCACCCTTGATCCCTCCCCATCAGAGGGGAGGGAGACGATAGAACCGAGGCGTTGGTGTAGGCGTCTCCCTCCCCCTTGTGGGGAGGGAACAAGGGTGAGGGTGGCCGCAGTTTCGTAGCCGGCCGCTACACCCAGGCCGCCACGGCGCCCCAGATCAGCACCAGACCGGACACCGTCAGCCCGATCAGCACGACGCGGCGGAACCCGATCGTGGTCAGCCGCTTGAACACCAGTACGCCCATGATCGCGAACGGCACCAGCACCACGCCGGTCAGCGCCAGCGCGCCGAGCATCGCCGGCTGCAGTGTCCCCGCGATCAGGTAGACCGTCAGCGTCGCCGTGTGCATGGCGATGTTGAAACCCTGCAGCACGCCGCGCTGCTCGTCCTTGCTCCAGCCGCGCAGCGTCGTCCACAGCGTCGGCACCGGCCCCGAGATGGCGGCCATGCCCCCCAGCACGCCGCCGATCCAGCCGATCGCGGTATCGGCCACGCGTCCGCCCCAGCTGAACCGCAGGTCCGGCTTCAGCAGCAGCATCAGCGGGCAATAGGCGACGAGAAACAGCCCGAGCCCGAACTTGAATAGGTTCGGGTCGGCGGCGCCCACCAGTTGCGCCCCGATTGGCACCCCGATCAGCCCGCCCACGATGAACGGCAGCGCCGCCTTGAGGCTGAAGCCACGCCACACGAACGGCAGTGTCACCAGCTGCCCGACCAGCGAGCCGAACACCGACAGCACCACGGCGAGCCTGGGATCGACGCCCCACGCCCACACCGACAGCGACACCAGTGCGAAGGCAAAGCCCGAGACGCCCTGCGCGAAGCCGCCTAGCGCCGCGCCCACGGCAATCAACACCAGCGCCTGGTCCATGTCGCTACCTGCGCTTGTTCGGTCTGCCGGACGTGCCGGCCGGGGCGACCGAGCGGTCCATCCGCTCGACCTTGAAGCCGGCCTCGCTCAGCAGCGTCGGGACGCCAACCGGCCCGGCGAGGTGACCGGCGCCGACGACGATCATCGCGTCCTCGTTGTTGGCCAGCATCTCTGCGATCTCGGTGGTCCAGCGCCGGTTCCGGTCGGTCAGCAGCCGCCGGTACATCGGCGAGTCCGTCGATCCCATCGAGGCGTTCATCAGCCGGGCCAGCGCGTCGACGTCGCCTGAATGCCAGAGCTCGGCGACGCTGCCGAGTTCCTGCTCGGGGCTGTCGGCATTCTCGATGGTGCGCATCAGCGAGTCGACCTGTTGCGCGTCGGGCACCCCCGCGAACATCCGGAATTGGATTTCGGCCGTTTCGAGTTCCTTCCGGCGATCCTCGGCGATCTCGTCGAGCAACTGCAGCTCGACGCCCGCCTGCCGGCCCATGCCACCTTCGCCGCCACCGACCATCGACGTGGCCATGAATGTCAGGTCCGCCAGCCACGGCCGCATCGGCTCCACTTGCTCGCGCAACAGCCCGTGCTCATCGAGGAAGGCCTGCAGCCGGTCCTGCTGCTCTTGGGTCAGGTAGTCGCTGAGCGTCCGCCCATCGCGGTTGCTGCCGTAGAGCATCGAGAGCCGGGTGAGCGTCGCATAGGCGTCCATGTCGAGCACGATCTCGAAATAGACGTGGTCGGCCTCGGCCAGCGCCGCATCGAAGCGCGGCGTCCGCCAGTCGCGGTCCTTGTCGAGAATGTGGATGGAGCCGAACAGCCAGACGGAGCTATCGGCGTCGCTGACCCGCCATAGGGCAGGGGCTGCCAGCGCTGCCGCCGGAAACAGCCCGGCGGTCAGAGTGAGCAGCAACAGGGCGCGGCGGAGGAAGGTCCTCATCGCCGCATGCCCTTAGTGCGTCCAGGGCGTCTTGCGATCGGCGCGGAAGTTGTCCGAGTAGATGGTGCGCTTCACCGTCGGCTTGTGGTCCGGCAGCACCTGGTAGGCGATGCCGTTCTTGTGCGCATAGGCCTCGGCCTCTTCGAGCGTGTCGAAGGTAAGGCGAATCTGCGCGCGCGTGTCGGTGGAGGACGTGTAGCCCATCAGCGGCTCGATGGTGCGCGCGGCAGCCGGCTCGTGCACCAGGATCCATTCCTTGGACTTGCCGCGGCCGGACTGCATGGCATTGGGCGCAGGCCGGTAGATTCGTGCCGTCATCGTTACTTCGAGTCCTGTTATCCGAATTTGGATAACTCATAGGGGTTTCCGGTCGCTCTTTCGAGTCCTTCCGTACCGGTCAGGATCGGAAGAACTCGATCAGGTAGGACGGGGCATTCGAATCGGACAAGAGCGTGATGCGCGCGTCCCGTTTGATGCCGACCAGCGCGTCGAGGCGATCCGCTTCAAGCATCTCCCCCGGCCCCTCGACCGTCGTCCTGCTGCCAAAGACGATCGCCGTTTCATCCGCCACCGCGGTGATCGACAGCCGAATGGCCGTCTGCAACCGGCGCATGGTGTGGGTAAACACCCCGCGCCGGCTCATCGCGTTCAGATCGGTGGTTTCACCCTCGAGGATGCTGGCATGCACCAGCGCCTCGCCGGGGAACGCGAACGGCTCGCTTTCCGTACCCACTATGACGGTGCGATCCTGCAGCCGCAGGGCCATGCCACGCCCCGAGAGGACCGCGATCGTGCGATCGATGCCGGCAAAGCTCGAGAACGGGCCGTCCGCGCTGACCGTCGCGATGCTGAGGCGCCACAGGAACGCGGCGCCCGCTTCGTGGTCGTAGAGCGCGGCGACCTCACGGGTTACCCCGCCGCCGTTTCGCCACGGCGTGACCGGCAGCTCGTTGAACCGCAGAAGCCGCATCGCGCCCTCAGTCGCCCAGGATGCCTGGCAGGTCGAGCCCCTTCTCGCGCGCCACGTCGAGCGCGATGTCGTAGCCGGCATCGGCGTGGCGCATGACGCCGGTGGCGGGATCGTTCCACAGCACGCGCTCCAGCCGGCGCGCCGCGTCATCAGTGCCGTCGGCGCAGATCACCATGCCGGCATGCTGCGAAAAACCCATGCCGACGCCGCCGCCATGGTGGAGGGACACCCAGGTGGCGCCGGACGCCGTGTTCAGCAACGCGTTCAGCAGCGGCCAGTCCGAAACCGCATCCGAACCGTCCTTCATTGCTTCTGTCTCACGGTTCGGCGAGGCCACGGAACCCGAGTCGAGGTGGTCCCGGCCGATGACCACCGGAGCTTTCAGCTCGCCGTTGCGCACCATCTCGTTGAAGGCGAGGCCGAGGCGGTGGCGATCGCCCAGACCGACCCAGCAGATGCGGGCCGGCAGGCCCTGGAACGAGATGCGCTCCCGCGCCATGTCCAGCCAGTTGTGCAGGTGGGTGTTGCCCGGCGTCAGTTCGCGAACCTTGGCGTCGGTCTTGTAGATGTCTTCGGGGTCGCCGGAGAGTGCCGCCCAGCGGAACGGCCCGATGCCGCGGCAGAACAGCGGCCGGATATACGCTGGAACGAAGCCGGGGAAGGCGAAGGCGTTCGCGAGGCCTGCGTCCTTGGCGACCTGCCGGATGTTGTTGCCATAGTCGAGGGTCGGGATGCCCCGGTTCCAGAACGCCAGCATGGCTTCGACGTGGTCGCGCATCGAGGCCCGTGCCGCCTTCTCGACGGCCTGGGGGTCGCTCTCGCGCTTGTCGCGCCACTCGGCCATGCTCCAGCCCTTGGGCAGGTAGCCGTTGATCGGGTCATGCGCCGAGGTCTGGTCGGTCACCACGTCCGGCCGGATGCCGCGGCGCACCATCTCGGGCAGGATTTCGGCCGCGTTACCCAACAGGCCCACCGACTTGGCTTCGCCGGCGCGGGTCCAGCGCTCGATCATTTCGAGCGCCTCTTCCAGGGTGTTCGCCTTCTCGTCGAGGTAGCGGGTGCGCAAACGGAAATCGATCGAATCCGGGTTGCACTCGATGGCGAGGCAGCAGGCGCCTGCCATGACGGCGGCGAGCGGCTGTGCACCGCCCATGCCGCCGAGTCCGCCGGTGAGAATCCACTTGCCCTTGAGGCTGCCGCCATAATGCTGTCGGCCGACCTCGACGAAGGTCTCGTAAGTGCCCTGCACGATGCCCTGGGTGCCGATGTAGATCCACGACCCGGCGGTCATCTGGCCGTACATGGCCAAGCCCTTCTTATCGAGCTCGTTGAATTGATCCCAGGTGGCCCAATGCGGCACCAGGTTCGAGTTGGCGATCAGCACGCGCGGCGCATCGGGATGGGTGCGGAAGACCCCGACGGGTTTCCCCGACTGGACCAGCAGGGTCTCGTCGGCCTCGAGCTTTTCCAGCGACGCAACGATGCGGTCGAAATCCTGCCAGGTGCGGGCCGCCCGGCCGATGCCGCCATAGACCACCAGCTCGTTGGGGTTCTCGGCGACGTCAGGGTCGAGGTTGTTCATCAGCATGCGCAGCGGCGCTTCGGTAACCCAGCTCTTGGCTCTGAGTTCCGTGCCGCGCGGCGCGCGCACCTCTCGAATGTTGTGGCGCGGATCGGTCATGGCTGTTCTTTCGCAAGAGAGGGAGCAAGCGCCTCGAGGCGCGTCAGCATTTCACCCAGGTGGGAGCGCAGGCGTTCGGCCTTGATCGGGTCGAGTTCGAACGGCGGCGCCTCGCGGACGAGGTGGGTGTCCTGCGCCAGTTCGAGCTGGATCGTCTGCACGCCGCTGGGCTGGTCGCTGTAATGCCGCGTCGTCCAGCCGCCCTTGAAGCGGCCGTTCAGTACGGAGGTGTAGCCCGCGGCCGAGCGTGCAACGCCATAGACTGTGGCTTCGACCGAGGCGGCGCACGATTTGCCGTCAGCCGTGCCGACGTTGAAGTCGGGGAGCTTGCCCTCGAACAGGAACGGGATATGTGAGCGGATCGAATGGCAGTCGAACAGGATCGCCACGCCGTGCGCAGCGCGGACCCGTGCCACTTCCGCCGCCAGTGCCGCGTGGTAGGGAGCGTGGAACACCGCGAGGCGCCGCTGCGTCTCCGCCGCGTCGGCCAACGCGCCCTCCTTCCAGATCGGGGCGCCGTCGAAGTCGGTCTCGGGGATCAGGCCGGTGGTATTCTGGCCCGGATAGAGGCTGGCGCCGGTGGGGTCGCGGCCGACATCGATGACGTAGCGGTGGTGGGTCGCGCGGATCGTCGACGCCCCCGGCAGCAGGTCTCGATAGAGCTGGTGGATGTGCCAGTCGGTGTCCGCGAGGATGGCGCCGTTGCTGTTCAGTCCGTCGCCGATTTCGGCCGGCAGGTAGATCCCGGTGTGCGGAAACGCCAGGATGACGGGAGAGGTGCCGCGATGCAGCTCGAAGATGTCCATCAGCGCGAGAGCCCTGGCAGGAGGTTCGCGCCGACGGCGCCGATCAGCCCGCCATTGGCGACCAGCGATACCGCGGCCGCGATGTCCGGGGCGAGATAGCGGTCCACCTCGAGTTCCGGCACCACAGCCCTCAGGGCCGCGCGAGCCTTGATCAGCTCGGCTCCGGTCTGCAGCGGGGCGCGGCAATCGACCCCCTGGGTCGCCGTCAGCGCCTCGATACCGATGATGCCGAACAGGTTCTCGCTCATCTGCAGCAGGCGGCGGGCGCCGTGGCAGGCCATCGAGACGTGGTCTTCCTGGTTCGCCGATGTCGGGGTGGAGTCGACGGAGGCCGGGTGGGCCATCTGCTTGTTCTCGCTCATCAGCGCCGCCGACGTCACTTCAGCGATCATCAGGCCCGAGTTGATCCCCGGTTGCTTGGCGAGGAACGCCGGCAGCCCGTAGGACAGCGCCGGGTCGACCAGCAGCGCGATGCGCCGCTGCGCGATAGCCCCGATCTCGCAGATGGCGATGGCGATCTGGTCGGCCGCGAAGGCGACGGGCTCGGCGTGGAAGTTGCCCCCCGACACCACGCTGTTGTCCGACAGCACCAGCGGATTGTCGGTGACCGCATTGGCCTCGATCTCGAGGGTCCGCCCGGCGGTACGCAGCAGGTCGAGACACGCGCCGTCGACCTGGGGCTGGCAGCGGATGCAGTAGGGGTCCTGGACCCGCTCGTCGTTCTCGAAATGGCTGTCGCGAATGGCGGAGCCGGCGAGGAGCGCGCGCAGCGCGGCCGCGGCGTCGATCTGGCCCTGGTGGCCGCGCAACGTATGGATATCGGGGTGGAAGGGCGCCGAGGAGCCCATGGCGGCGTCGGTCGACATGGCGCCAGTGATCAGCGCCGCCTGCGCGGCGCGATGCGTGCGGAACAGCCCGGCCAGCGCCAGCGCCGTCGATGTCTGCGTGCCGTTGATGAGCGCCAGCCCCTCCTTGGCGGCTAGCACGACGGGCGTCAGGCCGGCGCGACCGAGGGCTTCGCGCCCGCTGAGGCGGGCGCCTTCGTAGAACGCCTCGCCTTCGCCGATCATCACCGCCGTCATGTGCGCCAGCGGCGCCAGGTCGCCGGAGGCCCCGACGGAGCCCTTTTCCGGAATCAGCGGAATGACGCCGTGGGCCAGCATCGCTTCGATGAGACGGATGATCTCCATCCGCACGCCCGAAGCGCCGCGACCGAGCGAAATCAGCTTCAGCGACATGATGAGGCGAACCACATTCTCGGGCAGCGGCGCGCCGACGCCGCAGCAATGCGACAGGATGAGGTTGCGCTGCAGCGTCGCGACATCGTCAGCATCGATCTTGATCGACGCCAGTTTGCCGAAGCCGGTGTTGACGCCATAGACCGGCGCGTTGCCCGAGGCGATTTCGGCGATGCGGGCCGCGGCGCGGTTGATCGCGCCCTCGAACGAGCTGTCGACGATGGCCGGGGTGCCGTTCCAGTAGATCTCGTGCAGGGTATCGAGCGATACGCTGCCGGGAACGAGTGTGATCGTCATGTTGCCTTGCCCTTGAAGATGCGGCTGTGCAGCGGATTGAAGCCGATGCGGTAGGTGAGTTCGGCCGCCGAGGCGCAGTCCCAGACGGCGAAGTCGGCAGACTTGCCGGCTTCGAGGCTGCCGGTCTGGCCGAGCAGCCCCAGCGCCTTGGCCGCCGAACGCGTCGTGCCGGTCATGCATTCGGCGACGGTCAGGCCGAAGAACGTGGCCGCCATGTTCATGGCGAGCAGCAGCGAGGTGAGCGGCGAGGTGCCCGGGTTGCAGTCGGTCGCAATCGCCAGTGCGACCCCGTGCCGGCGCAGCGCGGCAACGTCCGGCTTGTGAGTCTCGCGGATCGCGTAGAAGGCGCCGGGGAGCAGCACGGCCACGGTACCGGCCGCCGCCATCGCCTGCGCGTCCTGGTCGTCGATGTATTCGAGATGGTCGGCCGACAGCGCGCCGTAGCGGGCCGCCAGTCTGGTGCCGCCCATGTGGCTCAGCTGTTCGGCATGCAGCTTTACCGGCAATCCGAGCTCCCTCGCGAGGTCGAAGACGCGCGCGATTTCGTCGGTTGAGAAGGCAATTCCCTCGCAGAAGCCGTCGACCGCGTCGACCAGCCCCTCGGCGTGGGCTGCGCGCAGGCCGGGAAGCACGACCTCATCGAGATAGGCTGCATTGCGGCCCTTGTACTCATCCGGTGTCGCGTGCGCGCCGAGATACGATGTGACGACCCGCACGGCGCGCCGGTTGCCGAGCTCGCGTGCGGCACGCAGCATATTCAGTTCGGCTTCGATGCTGAGGCCGTAGCCCGACTTGATCTCGATGGTGCCAAGCCCCTCGCCGAGCAGCGCATCAAGGCGGGGCAGGGCCTGCTCGACCAGTTCCTCGACCGAAAGCGCCCGCGTCGCGCGCACCGTTGAAACGATCCCGCCCCCCGCCTTGGCGATCTCGACATAGCTCGCGCCATCCAGCCGCATCTCGAACTCGCGAGCCCGATTGCCGCCGTGGACGATGTGCGTGTGGCAGTCGATGAGCGCCGGGGTCACCAGCCGTCCGCCCAGGTCCACCTGATCGTGGGCGCCGTTGACGGCGGGCGCGTCCGACGCGGCCCCGGCAAAGAGAATCTTCTCGCCCGAGGTGACGATGACGCCACCCTCGATTGGCTCGACTGAAGCAGCGGCCATCGTCACGAGGCGGGCGTTCCGCCATACTTTGACGTCAGCGCCAGGGGCGGGGATCGGTGTCGGCATCGCATTGTCCGCTTTCAATCGGCATGCAAAATGTATAGACATAATAACGCCGGTGACAAGATGGTTTTTCCCGCGAGTCACCGCCACGTCAGGATCGCCCGATGACCAAGCTCTTTGCCTCGATTGCGCTGCTCCCCACCGGCCTCACCCGCGACGTCACGATCGAGATCGGGAACGGGCGGATCAGTTCGGTGGAGCAGGGGGCCAAGGCGGGCGCCGCAGACGAACGCCACGAGCTGATCGCGCCGGCCGTGCCGAACCTCCACAGCCACGCCTTCCAGCGGGCCATGGCAGGCCTGACCGAGAGACGCGGTCCCGGCGAGGACAGCTTCTGGAGCTGGCGGACCCAGATGTATCGCTTCGCCCTGTCGATGACCCCAGACGACGTCGAAGCGGTCGCGGCCCAGCTCTATGTCGAGATGCTCGAGGCGGGCTACTCGCGGGTGGGTGAGTTCCACTACCTGCACCACGACGTGGACGGGCGGCCCTACGCCAACCTCGCCGAGATGGCCGAACGCATCGCCGCCGCCAGCGCCGAGACCGGCATCGGCCTGACCCTGCTGCCAGTGTTCTACGCCCATGCCGGATTTGGGCCGAAGCCGCCGATGGACGAGCAGCGGCGCTTCATCAACGACCCCACCCGCTTCGCCGAGCTGATGGCAGCTTCGAGGAGGGCAGTCGGTAGCCTCGAGGGCAGCGTGGTCGGCATCGCGCCACACAGCCTCCGCGCGGCCACCATCGCGGAAATCCACGAGGTTCTGCCCCTCGCGGCCGGTGGGCCGATCCACATCCATATCGCCGAGCAGACACTTGAGGTCGACGATTGCCTTGCGGCGACCGGCGCCCGACCGGTCGAGCTGCTGCTGGCGAACGCCCCCGTCGACGATCGCTGGTGCATGATCCACGCTACCCACCTGACCGCTGGCGAAGTGGCAGGCGTCGCCGCCCGCAGGGCGGTGGCGGGGCTGTGTCCGATCACCGAGGCGAACCTCGGCGACGGCATATTCTCAGGGGCCGAGTTCGTCGGTCAGGGCGGGCGTCTGGGAGTCGGTTCGGACTCGAACGTGCAGATCTCACTGGCCGGCGAGCTGCGCCAGCTGGAGTACAGCCAGCGGCTGGCGCGACGCCGGCGGAACGTCATTTCCAGCGCCGAACAGTCGACTGCCGCCGAACTCATGCTGCTGGCCGCGAACGGTGGTGCGCAGGCACTGGGTTCCGTCTCGGGCATCCAGCCGGGCCATCCCGCGGATCTGGTGTCCTTCACCGCGGCGGGAGCGCCTTACCTTCCCCTCGAATGCCAGCTCGACGCGTTCGTCTTCGCGTCCGGCGTTTCGGTGGCAGACGTATGGGTTGGTGGCAAAAAGCAGGTCGTGGGCGGTATCCATGTCGGGGCCGAGCCGATTCGGCGGCGCTTCGAGGCGACGATGCGGCGACTGCTCGGGGCTTGACGCGGTTGCCGCTGGGCCAGTTAGCTTGAGCTTCAATCACGGGATCGAATGAGCGTGACCACTTTCGATACTGCCGCGCACGAAGCCGAAGCCGGCACGCTCCATCAGCGCATCCTCAACGACATCGAAGGCAAGATCGTCTCGGGGGAGTGGCCGGTCGGTCATCGCATCCCCTTCGAGGTGGACCTTGCTCGCGCCTACGGCTGTTCGCGCATGACCGTGAACAAGGTCCTGACCCAGCTTGCACGGGCGGGACTGATCGAGCGGGTCAAGAAGAGCGGCAGCTTCGTCAGCCAGCCCCACACCCAATCCGCCGTGCTGGAGATCAGCGACATCCGCAAGGAAGTCGAGTCGCTGAAGCTCCCCTACGCCTTCAGCGTATCGCGGGCGATCCGGCGCAAAGCCCAGAGCGCCGACCGCCTGCTTCTCGACGTGCCGGTTGGCGCGCCGATCCTCGAAATCACCTGCGTCCACCTTGCCGGCGGCAAGCCCTTCTGCCTCGAGCAGCGCCTGATCAATCTCAACAGCGTCGAGGGCGCCGATAAGGCGGACTTCACCAAGGTCGCGCCCGGCCAGTGGCTGCTGAGCCAGGTTCCGTGGAGTTCGGCGGAGCACCGCATCCATGCGGCGTCGGCGAGCGCCGATACCGCCGCGCAGCTCGGGATCGAGGAAGGCACGGCCTGCCTCGTTGTCGAGCGCCGGACCTGGAGTTCGGTCAGCGCCGTCACCCAGGTTCGCCTGACCTATCCCGGCGATCGCCACGCTCTCGTTGCGACCTTCACGCCGTCATCGTGACCCCGGCCGGGCTGCCAATAATTGCTTGCTCTCGGCGGGCTCCAGTCGTCCTGTGCCCACCAGTGGACCCGCGATGCCATGACATTATGTATAGACATGAGTGAGTGAAAGTGCTGATATCCGTCAACTGCATCTCTGGGGGGAGGCTGCATGCTTACTAAGTCAGCCTTCGATCTCACTGGAAAACGGGCTTTGGTCACCGGCGGAAGTCGCGGGCTGGGGCAGGGGATTGCGGTGGCCCTCGCGGCCGCCGGCGCAGAAGTCTGCGTAACGGCTCGCGCCCGCTCCAGCCTCGATGCGACCCTTGACGAACTGTCGGCTGCTGGCCGGCCCGGGCGCCCGCTCGAACTCGATGTCAGGGATGTCGGCCGCACCGCCCAGGCGATCGGCGAACTGGTTGCCGAGTGGCCGGTCGACATCCTGGTCAACAACGCCGGCTTCGAGAACGTCTCGCCGTCGCTCGATGTCGACGAGGCGCTGTGGGACAGCATCGTCGACACCAACCTCAAGGGCAGCTTCTTTTGCGCCCAGGCCGTCGCTCGCGCCATGGCGTCGGGCGGCCGCGGCGGCTCGATCATCAATCTGTGCTCATTGACCTCGTATGTCGGCGTGCCCACCGCCGTCCCCTATGGCTCCTCGAAGTCGGGACTTCTCGGGATGACGCGGGCGCTGTCGGCCGAGTGGGCCAGGTACGGCATCCGCGTCAACGCCATGGCGCCGGGCTACTTTCGCACCGAGATGACCGAAGGGTTCTATGCCGACGAGGCATGGGCCACCGGCATGCTGGGCAAGATTCCCCAGGGCCGCTTCGGTCAGGCTGCCGACGTTGGCGGCCCCGTCGTTTTCCTTGCAAGCGATGCGTCGGCCTACGTCACCGGGCAGTGCCTGGCCATCGATGGGGGCTACCTTGCCTCGATTTGACATGCCATTTGCACAATCCTTGTGCAGAAACGGAAACTGCACAAGTCGTGTTGACTCACAGGTCGATATGTATAGACATTATTGCCGCTCGCGAGGGTGCGGGCGTGAACTGGCCGAGGGGTGCTTATGACGATTGAAGCCGGCAGCGATGGCCGTCCTCTCAAGGCGACCCCGGTGGCCGTTTCGGTCCGCAACGTCAATATGACCTTTGCCGACTTTCACGCCGTCAAGGACGCTTCTTTCGATCTGGAAGAGGGGCGCTTCCTCACCATCCTCGGACCATCGGGGTCGGGCAAGACCACGCTCCTGCGGATGATCGCCGGCTTCCAGAAGCCCAGTTCCGGTGAGATCTTCATCAACGGCAAGCCGGTCAGCGCGACCCCGCCGCACAAGCGGTCGATCGGCATGGTGTTCCAGAAGCTGGCGTTGTTTCCGCACCTGACCGCGGCCGAGAACGTCGCGTTCCCGCTCAAGATGCGCCGCTTCGATGCGACGACCATCCCCGAGCGCGTCCAACGCTACCTCGATCTCGTCCACCTCGGCGGCTACGCCGATCGCCGCATCCACCAGCTCTCCGGCGGCCAGCAGCAGCGCGTCGCCATTGCCCGCGCCCTGGTGTTCGAGCCGGACCTGCTGCTGCTCGATGAGCCGCTGGCGGCGCTCGATCGCAAGCTGCGCGAGGAGATGCAGCTCGAATTCCGCCGCATCCAGCGCGAACTCGGCGTCACCACCATCAACGTCACCCACGACCAGCGCGAAGCTCTCGTCGTCTCGGACGAGGTGATCGTGATGGACAAGGGCGTCGTCCAGCAGAAGGCGTCGCCGTCAGAGACCTATCGCACGCCGTCGAACGCCTTCGTCGCCGGCTTCATCGGTGTCACCAACTTCGTCTCCGGCAAGGTCACCGCGACCGCCGCCGGCACGGTCACTTTCGATATCGGCGGCAGCGAGGTCAACGGCATCTGGACCGGGCAGGGCGCCATGCCGAGGCCGGGGGCCGCGGTGACTGGCGCTTTGCGCGCCGAGCAGGTGCGCCTCGCCGCGTCCGAGGCCGAGCTTGTCGGCTGTGAGACCGTCAGGCGCGGGGTAATCCGCGACGCCATCTTCGAGGGCGAACGCCTCGTCTACGAAATCGACTTCACCCCCGGCACGCTGCTGCGGGTTTTCGACCATGATCCAGCGGCTCATACGCAATTCGCCATCGGGGACAACGTGGCGATGGGCTGGAACTCACGCGACGTGCTGACCTTCCCGAACTGAGCCGACACACCCGGACAACAGGAGAGAGAAACGATGACTGACCAGAAATCCATCCTTGCCTTATCCCGCCGCAGGTTCCTGGGGGGTGCCGCGGCGCTGAGCGGCATCGCGGCTTCCGGCATTGCGACCCGGGTGCTTGCCCAGGAGCCGGCAAAGCCGGCCGAGATCATCGTGCGGGCCTGGGGCGGCTCGTGGGTGGATAGCCTCAAGGCGGGCGTCTCCGATCCGTTCACCGCCGCCACAGGCATCGCCGTGCGGCACGACCTGACCGAAGACAACGAAATCCAGCCAAAAGTCTGGGCCGCGGTTGCGCAGGGCCGGGTGCCCCCGATCCACATCAACTGGGATACCACCACCAACGCGACGAAGTCGGCCCTGCGCGGCGTGACCGAGGATCTGTCCGATCTCTCGAACCTCGCCGGCACCACCGATCTCGCCAAGCCCGTCGGGCTCGAGGGCTATCCCATCGTCAACACCTACGGCTACGTCTACGTGCTGGCCTACCGTCCCGAAGCCTTCCCCGATGGCGCGCCGACCTCGCTGCAGGTCCTGCTCGATCCCAAGTTCAAGGGCCGCATCGCGCTCTACAACGACGGCATCGGCTTCCATTTCCCGGCCCAGGTCGCCGGCGGCGGCAAGCTCGAGGACATCCCGGGCAACATGCAGCCCGCCTGGGACTTCATCCGCAAGGTCAAGGAGCAGGCGCCGCTGCTCGGCGAGGACCCGGATTTCACCACCTGGTTCCAGAACGGTGAGATCGACCTCGCGGTCACCATTTCGACCAATGCCCGCGAGGCCAAGAAGAACGGCGTGAACATCGCCTGGACGGTCCCGCAGGAAGGCGCCAAGTTCGACACCGACGGCCTGTGGATCCCCAAGGGCCTGCCCGAGAACGAGCTGTACTGGGCCAAGCAGTACATCAACTTCGCCATCACCAAGGACGCGCAGCAGGTGTGGCTCGACGGCCTCGGGCTGCCGGGCGTCGTCCCCGGCCTCACCCCGCCGGCCGATCTCGTCGGCGATCCGTCCTACCCGACCAAGCCGGAAGACTTCGAGCACCTGATCCGCATCTCCTCGCAGGTCCAGGTCGAGAACGAGAGCACCTGGTTCGGCGAGTTCAAGAAGATCATGCAGGGCTAAGTCCCCGCATCGAGCTCTGGGACGGCGCACGCTTTCGTGCCGTCCCCACGACCCCTGAGGAGCATCATGCGAACGTATCGAAAGGCCTATCCGCTGCGCTGGCGGATCATGGACGGCATCGAGGCCGCCGTGGCCGCCGTCTGGCCGAAACGCCTGTCGGGTGCGCTTCCGTACGTGATGGTGCTGCCCGCCGTCCTGCTGGTGCTGCTGCTGGTCATCGGCATGGTCCAGATCGCCGACCAGAGCGCCCGGGTGCTCGACACCAGCACCTTTCTGCCCTCGGCCGACTACCGCTCGGCCAACTACGAACAGATTTTCACCAGCGGTCTCTACTGGTCGATCCTGTGGCGGAGCCTGTTGGGTTCGGCCATCGTCACCGTGCTCTGCCTCGTCTTCGCCTTCCCCTACAGCTACCTGATGGTGCGCACGCCCTCGGCGCTGCTGCGAAAATTCCTGCTGATCGCGCTGTTCCTGCCCTTCTTCATCGGCCAGGTGGTCCGCGCTTACGGCTGGCTCATCATTCTGGGCAACCAGGGCGTGGTGAACGAAGCGCTGGGGCTGATCGGCGTCCCGCCGATGCGGCTGCTTTACAACTATCCGGCCGTACTCTTCGGGCTGGTGCAGTACATGATCCCGTTTGCCGTGCTGATGCTGGCGCCGGCCCTCACCGCCATCCCCGAAGAGATCGAGTCCGCTGCCAGCAGCCTCGGCGCAAACTGGTGGCGCAGCTTCATCCACGTCGTGCTGCCGATGGCGCGGCCCGGCCTCGTCGGCGCCGGACTGGTCGTCCTCACGCTGTCGCTGACCGATTTCGCCATGCCGGCCATCCTCGGCGGCGGCTCGCAGGACTTCATCGCCAACGCCATCTACGACCAGTTCTTCCGCACGTCCGATCAGGGCATGGGCGCGGCGCTGACCATCGTCCTCGTCGGCATCGGCTCGCTCGTCGTCGGCGTCGTCTTCTCGGTGTTCGGGGCCGGTACCCTCGCCATGGGGAGGGATCGCAAATGACGCAGCAGCCGCTTGGCAAGTCCATCGTCATCTGGGCGATGGTGGTCCTCGTCCTGATCGTCCTCTCGGCCCCGACCATCGTGGTGCTCGGCGCCTCCTTCACCTCGGGCAACATCATTCAGTTCCCGCCGCAAGGCTTTTCGCTGCAGTGGTACGCCAAGATCGCCCTGGCCGCCGACCTGCGCGACGCATTCATCCGCTCGCTTGCCGTGGCGCTGATCTGTACCCTGATCTCCATCCCCGCCGGCACCCTCGCGGGCATCGCGCTCAGCAAGTACGCGATCAAGTTCGAGCGCACGCTGCAGATTTACCTGCTTCTGCCCTTCACCATCCCGCTGATCGGGTCCGGTATCGGGCTGATGCTGCTGTTCGGCGAGATGCGGATCCTCGGGCAGATCTGGCCGATCGGCCTCGCGTGCTGCGTCATCAATCTGCCCTTCATGATCTGGGCGGTGATGGCGAGCGCGGCCAGCCTCGACCCGGACCTCGAACTCGCGGCCGCCAATTGCGGGGCAGGGCCGATCTCGACCTTCTTCAGCGTGACCATCCCGGGCGTCATGCCGGGCATCATCAGCGGCTCGCTGCTGATGTTCATCCTCGCCCTGAACGAGTTCCTCGTGAGCCTGCTGCTGACCGACGCGCGAACCGTGACGCTTCCGGTGCAGATCTACAATTCGATCCGCTCGATCATCACGCCGGACCTCGCGGCGATCTCGGTGGTCTTCATCGTCTGCGCGACGCTCGTGATCGCGCTGCTCGACCGTCTGGTCGGCCTCGACATCTTCCTCAAATCGAAATGACGGTCCGCCGTCCGTACGCAAAGTGAGACGAACCATGTCTGACGTGTCCTTCTACGAGTATGCGAAGCTCTCTGCCGAGCAGCGAGCGGCGCTGCTGAAGCGCTCAGAGGCCGATCTCTCCGGTGTCATCGAGAAGGTGAAGCCGATCATCGAGGCCGTTCGCACCGAAGGTGACGCCGCTCTTGCCCGCTTCGCCCGGGACCTCGACCGGGCCCAGAACGTCACTGCGAGCACGCTGAAGGTCTCGCCCGCCGAGTTCGACGCCGCTTTCAAGCTGGTCGACAGCAAGGTGGTCGAAGCCATCCAGTTCGGCATCGACAACATCCGCAGCTTCCACGAGGAGCAGAAGCCCGAAACCATGTGGATGAAGGAGATCCGGCCCGGCGCCTATGCCGGAGATCGCTTCACCCCCATCCAGTCGGTCGCCCTCTACGTGCCGCGCGGCAAGGGCTCGTTCCCGTCGGTGACGATGATGACCTCCGTGCCGGCCGTCGTCGCGGGCGTCCCCAACCTCGCCATCGTCACCCCGCCCGCTCCCGATGGCAGCGTCGATGCCGCGACCCTCGTCGCCGCGCGACTCGCCGGCGTCGAAACGGTCTACAAGGCCGGGGGTGCCCAGGCGGTTGCCGCAATCGCCTACGGCACCGAGACGGTGAAACCCGCCCTCAAGATCGTCGGCCCGGGCAGTCCGTGGGTGGTTGCCGCCAAGCGCCTGCTCTCCGGCGTGATCGATACCGGCCTGCCTGCCGGCCCCTCCGAGGCAGTGATCTTCGCCGACGACACGATCGACGGTGCCCTCGCGGCGCTCGACCTGCTCATCGAAGCCGAGCACGGGCCGGACTCATCGGCCTACCTCGTCACCCACAGCCGGCGCGTCGCCGAGGAAGCGCTCGCTGCCCTGCCGGGGCTCTGGGCCAGGATGACCGAGCAGCGCGTCGACTTCTCGCGCACCGTGCTGACCGGCGGCAAGACCGGCGGCGTCATCCTCACCTCGTCGCTCGAGGAGAGCTACGCCTTCGTCAACGCTTACGCCCCCGAGCACCTCGAAATCCTCTCCACCGAGCCCTACGACCATCTCGGCAAGATCACCGAGGCCTCGGAGATCTTGCTCGGCCAGCACACCCCCTGCAGCATCGGCAATTTCGGCCTCGGCCCGAACGCGGTGCTGCCGACCAGTCGCTGGGCCCGCACCTATGGCCCGCTTTCGGTCACCGACTTCGTCAAGCGCAGCTCGATCGGCTACGTCACCGCCGCCGGCTTCCCGCTGCTGGCCCGGCACGCCCATGAACTCGCGATCTACGAGGGTTTCTCGTCGCACGCGCTGGCCGTCTCCGATCTCCGCCAGCAGTTCGTGCGGTAGCCGATCTATGCGCGCGGTACGCCTCCATGACGTCAAGGACCTCAGGTTCGAAGAGATCGATGGTCCCGGCGCCCCGGAACCCGGCTCTGTCCTGATCGCCGTCGAGGCCGCCGGCATCTGCGGCTCCGACCTGCACAACTTCGCCACCGGCCAGTGGATCTCGCGAAAGCCGAGCGTCGCTGGCCACGAGTTCTCAGGCCGGATCGCTGCCATCGGGGAAGGGGTGACCGGCCTTTCGGTCGGCCAGGGCGTCGTCGCGGATTCGCGCTTCTGGTGTGGCGAGTGCGTTGAATGCCGCGAGGGCAACCGCAACTCCTGCGAACGCCTCGGCTTCGTCGGCGAGGTCTGTGACGGCGGCTTTGCCGAGCAGGTGATCCTGCCGGCAAGGCTGGTGCAGCCGCGGCCCGAGGCCATGGACCCGCGAGTGGCGGCAATGAGCGAGCCACTCGCCGTGGCCCTTCATGCCATCAACAAGGTCGCTCCGGCCGACGGCGCCGCCGTCTTGGTGCTCGGCTGCGGCACGATCGGCGGCCTCTGCGCGCTCGCCCTGGCGCACGGTCATAGCGGCCCCTTGTTACTGGCGGATCGCAACGACGATCGGGCCCGGATGGTCGCAAGCGTGACCGGCGGTCAGGTCGTCGAGCTCACGCCGGATGCCATCGCTGCCGCAAACCAGGGCCGGCCGCTGCGCTTTGCCATCGATGCCACGGGCAGCATAGCCGCCTTGCGGCAACTGCTCGAGGTCATCGGACCGAACTCCGTGCTCGGCCTTGTCGGCATCAGCCACGGCAAGCTCGATCTCGACCCCAACCTGCTGGTCGAGCGCGAAATCCAGCTGGTCGGCTGTCACGCCTTCAGGGACGAACTGCCCGAGGCAATCGCCCTGGCCGGCGTGCTCGGCGAACAGTTGCTCTCCCTGATCGACGAAGAGATCGGGCTCGCCCAGGTGCCGGCCGCCTTCGAGCGCCTGCTGGCCGGCAATGTCAAAGGCCTGAAGACCATCATCTCCATCCGCTAGCCCGGTAAGCACAGCATGACCCAGTTCTCCAGCCGGACGGCCGATATCCGCGCCGCCGCAAAGCACGATGACGGCCGGGCGGAGCCGCTGCTCACCGCACTGCTCGCCGACCTGTTCAGCATCGAGGCCAGGCACGTCGCCATCAACCGCGACCAGTACAGCCTCAATTCGCTCAACGGCTTCTTCGACACCACCGACGGCGCCTTCTTCTTCAAGTTTCATCAGGAGGAGGGCGAGGAGCAGATGAGCGGCGAGTACTATCGCGCCGACATCCTCGCCCGCGCCGGCCTGCCGGTCGACCAGCCCGTCTACATGTCGACGCTCCCCGGCGAGCAGATCCTCGTCTACCGCCGCCGCACCGATCCACGCTTCTCCGACGTCCTGCGGGCGCTGGACCTCGAGGATGAGCCCGGCCGCCGCGCCGCCGCAGTTGCCGCCGAGGCGACGCTGAGCGACCGCGTCACCGCGGTCTACCGGCAGACGCTGCATCCGATCGCTCCCGAGCAGTCCGGCGCCGAGCCGGTCCACCGGCTGTTCTTCGAGCGCCTGGTTGATCCGCCGACCGGGTCCTATCCGGGCGGCCGCCTGAAGAGCTTCTATGTCGACCGGACCTTCGAGCTTCCGGGCGTCAGCCTGAGCTGGGACCAGTTCTCGCGGGCCCGCTTCGCCATCAATGGCAAGCACTACCGGCACACCATCGGCGAACTCTTCGATCTGGCGCACGACCGCCTGAACCCGCGCCGCCTGGCGGACGCCGGCGGCGTGGTGGCGCATGGCGACGCGCACAATGCCAATGTCTGGTACTCGGAGGGGCAGGGTGGCCCAAGCCTCTCCTTCTTCGACCCGGCTTTTGCCGGCGAGCACGTGCCGACCCTCCTCGCCGAGGTGAAGACGACCTTCCACAACGTCATCGCCCACCCGCTCTGGCTCTACGATCCCGAGGAGGCTGCGAAGCGCTACGCCGTAACGGCGACTTACGCGAATGGCACCCTCGCCATCGACACGGACTGGGTCCTGTCGCCGGCCCGTGAGGATTTGCTCCGGGTAAAGGCCGAACGTGCCTGGCGCCCGCTGTTGCAGGATCTGCAAGACCGGAACCTGCTGCCTGAGGACTGGCGCCAGGTCATCCGCCTGGCCCTGTTTCTCTGCCCCACGCTGGTGATGAACCTGCGGGCCGGCGCCGGGCGCCACAACCCGGTCTCCTCGGCCATCGGCTTTGCCAACGCAATGCGCGTCGGCAGCGAGCCTGGAAGCGGCAGCGACTTCATGACCGAGTTCTTCGGCTCGATCGCGCCTCGCTAAGCCCATGGCTGGATGATGCTGCTGCACGCCGGCGGCGTACTCCGGCGCGGTGTTTTCCGCTGCCGTTTAGATGGTCGGGGCAGAGTGATTCGAACACTCGACCCCCGGTTCCCAAAACCGGTGCTCTACCAGACTGAGCTATACCCCGAACTGTCGCCCTTCCGTTATCGGGAGTTGCTGCAAAGAGCAAGCTGGCCGAGCCATTTGCCACCCGTTGACGTCGCGGCCCCATCCGCCGACAAGAGCGCCATGATCGATCTGGGTAAATCCTGGCCGTTTGGCCTCTCTCGCCGCAATGCGTTCTGGTTCGGGCTCGGCTTCGTCGTGCTGATCGCGGCGCTCTACTGGCTCGACCAGCCGATCTCTGCCTGGGCACAGGGGCTGCCCGACAATGTGCGGGCGGTGTTCCTGTGGATCACCCGGTGGGGCAAATCCGACTGGATCCTGATCCCCAGCTTCATCGCCTGGCTGGTGGCGTGGCTGCTGTCGCTGCTCACCCGCGATGCCATTCGCCTCGCCCTGCGCGAACTGGCGGCGCTCTCCGGTTTCATCTTCGTCGGCGTCGGTCTCACCGGCCTCGTCGCGACCCTGCTCAAGCGCGCCATCGGTCGCGGCCGGCCCGAGGCCTGGACCGCCGAGTCGCCGCTCAGCTTCCAGAGCTTCAACTGGACCGCCTACGACTACCAGAGCTTCCCCTCCGGCCACTCGACCACTGCGTTCGCCTTCGCAACGGTGATCGCGTTCCTCTGGCCGCGAGCGTTCTGGCCCGCCATGCTGATCGCAGCCGTGATCGCGGTTTCGCGGGTTATCGTCGGCGAGCATTATCCCACCGACATCACCGCCGGAGCGGTGCTCGGCGTGCTCGGCGTCTACGCGATACGACAACTCTTCATGGCGCGCGGCTGGCTGTTTGCCGCCGATGCGGAGGGGCGGATCGAACGCAAACCGTTCGCCGCCCTCCGTAGCCTGTTCGTCAGGCGATAGCCCGGTAGCGGGTCAGCGCCGCGCTCATGTCCGCCTTGAGGTCGTGGAGGCTCTCGAGCCCCACATGCACGCGGAACAGCTGTCCGGGGGCCGTCCACGCCACCGCCGTCCGGATATTGGTCGGATCGAACGGGATGCAGAGGCTCTCGTAGCCACCCCACGAGTACCCCATGCCGAACAGCGCAAAACCGTTGACCATCGCGGCCAGCGCATCGCGCGAGCGTTTCTTCAGCCGGAAGGTGAACAGGCTCCCCGCGCCGGTGAAGTCGCGCCTGAAGATGGCGTGATCCGGGTGCGTCGGGAGGGCAGGGTGGTAGACCTCCTCCACCTCCGGCTGCCCCTGCAGCCACGCGGCAAACGCCAGCGCCGCTTCGTTGTGGTGCTTCATCCGCACCGCCAGCGTCCTCAGCCCGCGCAGCGTCAGGTACGAATCGTCGGGCGATACCGCGACGCCGAGGATGCGGTGGGTGCGCTTCAGCCGCCCCCAGAGCTTCTCATTGGCCGACACCGTGCCGACCATGGCGTCGGAGTGCCCGACGAACATCTTGGTCGCCGCATGCATCACCATATCCGCGCCCAGCTCCAGCGGGCGGTGGAACAGCGGCGTCGCCCAGGAATTGTCGACGATCACGGCGATCCCCCGCGCATGCGCCGCCGCGGCGATCGCCGGCAGGTCCTGCATCTCGAAGGTCAGCGAGCCCGGGCTCTCGACGAAGATCGCTTTGGTCTTCTCGGTGAACAGTTCTGCAACGCCCGCGCCGATGCGCGGATCGTAGAACCGAGTCGTCACCCCGAACCGCGTCAGCCCCTCGGTCGCGAACGTACGCGTCGGCTCGTACGCAGAGTCGGTCATCAACAGCTCGTCGCCGGCCGAAACGGCAGCCAGCAGCGCCGTCGATACCGCCGACAGCCCGGATGGAGCGACAATCGTCCCGGCCGCGCCTTCGAGCTCGCTGACCAGATCGCACAGCGCCATCGTCGTCGGGTTGTCGTTGCGACCGTAGCGGTAGGGCGCCTTGTAATCTTCCAGTTCGTCCAGTGACTTGAACAGGATCGTCGAGCCACGGAACACCGGCATGTTGACGAAGCCGAAATGCTCGTCGGAGGCACGCCCGCTATGCGTAAGGATGGTTTCCAGCGAAGCGGTTTCGCCGCTTTTCCCGGTCTTCTCAGTCATTTCACACTCTGCTCAAAACGCAGTCACTGAAGAAATATGGGCAAAAAACAGTCAGGTTTGCTGCCCCATTTCGGCCATAGCGCTTGACGCAACCGTCAATTGCCGCTTCGATGCTTAACAGCATCACATCCGCCCTCCAAGGCGGAGGTGCCGCCGGGCGACAGGCTGGGGCCACGTCGCCCGACGAACAGGGTCAGGAAACAAGGTAATAACAATGATCAAATCGCTTCTTTCCGTCGCGCTTGCGGCAGGCCTCGGCCTTTCCGCATCCGCCGCCTACGCGCAGACGACGACCTCGGCGACGCTCGATGCGGTCAAGGCCAAGGGCTATGTCCAGTGCGGCGTGACCGGCGGTGTGCCGGGCTTTTCCGCTCCGGACGCGAACAACAACTGGTCTGGCCTGGAAGTCGACTACTGCCGCGCCCTCGCGGCGGCGATCTTCAACAACGCGGACTCCGTCCGCTACACGCCGCTCACCTCGCAGGAGCGTTTCACCGCTCTCTCCGCCGGTGAAATCGACGTGCTGTCGCGTACCACCACCTGGACCATGAGCCGCGATACCCAGCTGGGCATCAAGTTCGTGGGCACCATGTTCTATGACGGCCAGGGCTTCATGGTCCGCAAGGCCGACAACATCAAGTCGGCGCTCGATCTGAGCGGCGCCGCCATCTGCATCGAGTCCGGCACCACCACCGAGCTGAACGCGGCCGACTACTTCGCCGCCAACAACCTCGAGTTCAACACCGTGGTGTTCGTCGACCAGGACGAGGTCGTGAAGGCCTACGAAGACGGCCGCTGCGACGTCTACACCACTGACTCCTCGGCTCTCGCCGCCGAGCGCTCGAAGTTCGCCAACCCGGCTGACCACATCATCCTGCCGGAGATCATCTCCAAGGAGCCGCTGGGCCCCGTGGTGCGGCAGGGCGACGACGGCTGGTTCAACATTGCCCGCTGGACCTACTACGCGCTGCTCGAAGCCGAAGAACTCGGCGTCAGCTCGGCCAACGTCGACGAGATGCTGGCTTCCGACAACCCGGCGATCAAGCGCCTGCTCGGCGTCGAAGGCGACTTCGGCACCCCGATCGGCCTGACCAAGGACTGGGCCTACCAGGTCATCAAGCTGGTCGGTAACTACGGCGAGGTCTACGACAAGCACGTCGGCCCGAACACGCCGATCGGTCTCGCCCGCGGCCTGAACGCCCTGTGGAAAGACGGCGGCATCCAGTACTCGCCGCCGATCCGGTAACAACCTTCTGCAGCCCGGCGCTGAACTCCAGCGCCGGGCTGATCGTTTCTGGCGAAGCGGCAGGCGGAACCCGCGTGCGCCGGTATTTTTCTTCTCCTGGGCAGGGAGATGCATAGCTCATGGCATCCATCGACACGGCGCAAGCACCGCCGCGGAGCTTCTCATTCAACGATCCCGTCGTACGGGGCGTTATCTACCAGGTCGTCGTGGCGGTACTGGTGGTGGCGTTCCTTGTCTGGATCGTCAACAACACGGCCATCAACCTCAAGGCGCAGAACAAGACCTCGGGGTTCGACTTCCTCTGGAAGACGGCCGGGTTCAACATCAGCTTCACGCTGTTCCCGTTCGATCGCACCTCGCTCTACTGGCAGGCGTTCCTCGTCGGGCTGACCAACACCATTCTCGTTGCGGCGATCGGCATCTTCTTTGCCACCATCCTCGGCTTCACCATCGGCATCGCGCGCTTGAGCTCGAACTACCTGGTGTCCCGGCTGGCGACGGTCTACGTCGAAACCATCCGCAATATCCCGCTGCTGCTGCAGCTGTTCTTCTGGTACTTCGCGGTGCTGAAGACCATGCCGGCGGTCAAGGACTCGCTGGCGCTGCCGCTCGACACCTTCATCAACCAGCGCGGCCTGTTCGTGCCCAAGCCGGTTCCGGACGAACAGTTCGTCTGGGTCTGGGTCGGGCTGGCGATCGCCGCCGTACTGTGGTTCGCGCTCTCGCGCTGGGCCAAGGCGCGCCTTGAACAGACCGGCAAGCGCTTCCCGGTCTTCCTCGGCGGGCTGGCTCTTTCGCTGGTCGTCGTCGGCATCGTCTGGGTGGTGAGCGGGGCCTCCGTTACCTTCGATCCGCCGGTGCTCAACCGCTTCAACTTCAAGGGCGGCCTCGAGTTGCCGCCCGAGTTCGTGGCGCTGGTCTTCGGCCTCTCGATCTACACCGCCTCGTTCATCGCCGAGACGGTGCGTGGCGGCATCCAGTCGGTGAGCCACGGCCAGACCGAGGCGGCGCAGGCGCTGGGCCTGCAGGATGGCGATCGGCTGCGGCTGGTGATCGTCCCGCAGGCAATGCGCGTCATCATCCCGCCGCTGACCAGCCAGTATCTCAACCTCACCAAGAACTCGTCGCTCGGCGCCGCCATCGGCTACCCCGAGCTGGTCAACGTGTTCACCGGCACGACGCTCAACCAGACCGGCCGCGCCATCGAGGTGATCGCGCTCACCATGCTGGTCTACCTCATCCTGTCGCTGGGCACCTCGGCGATCATGAACTGGTACAACGCCCGTGTGGCGCTGGTTGAACGGTAGGAGCGGCAGATGACCGATATCGCCTACGTCCGCTCCGAGATCGCCAAATCCCAGCCGGCGCCACGCAGCACCAGCGGCACCGTCGCCTGGCTGCGCAAGAACCTGTTCTCCAGCGTCTCGGACACCATCCTCACCCTGCTTGCGGTCGTGCTCCTGCTGTGGATCGTCCCCGCGCTCTACGGCTTCCTGATCGGCCGCGCCGTCCCGCCGGGCGGCACGGTCGAGCAATGCCGCGTCGAGAATGTCGGTGCGTGCTGGGCCTACATCGCCAGCGAGATCGAGTTCTTCATCTACGGCTTCTACCCGATGAGCGAGTACTGGCGTCCGAACATCGTGTTCGCCATGCTCGCGCTGATCGGCCTGCCGTTGCTCTGGCCGTCGGCGCCCTTCAAGGTCGCCAACGCCGTCCTGTTCTTCATCGTCTTCCCGATTGCCGCGGTGATCCTGCTTTCTGGCGGCATGTTCGGCCTGCGCTACGTGCCGACCGAACAGTGGGGCGGCCTCTTGGTCACGCTCATCATCTCGGTGGTGGGCATCAGCCTGTCGCTGCCGCTGGGCATCCTCTTGGCGCTCGGGCGGCAATCGAAGCTGCCGATCATCAAGACGCTCTGCATTGCCTTCATCGAATTGATCCGCGCCGTGCCGCTGATCACCATCCTGTTCATGGCCTCGATCATGCTGCCGCTGTTCATGCCGCAGGGGACGACCGTGGACAAACTGGTGCGGGCGCTGGTGGGCGTGACGCTGTTCGCCTCGGCCTACATGGCCGAAGTGGTGCGCGGCGGCATGCAGGCCATCGGTCGCGGCCAGTACGAGGCGGCGGCAGCGCTGGGTCTCGGCTACTGGCAGCGCATGGGCTTCATCATCCTGCCCCAGGCGCTCAAGCACGTGATCCCCGGCATCGTCGGCAACTTCATCTCGCTGCTGAAGGACACGTCGCTGGTCTATATCGTCGGCATGAAGGACCTACTTGAGGCCGTGAAGACCAAGAACGACGCCATCGAATGGGCGTCGCCAACGCAATCGATCACCGGGTACATTTTCGCTGCAGCCATATTCTGGGTGCTCTGTTTCTCAATCTCCCGATACTCCCGATACTGGGAGCGCCGGCTCAACACCGGCCACAAGAGGTAGCTGATGTCAGACGTGTCTCCAGTCGTCGTCGATCGCGATATCGACACCACCAACATGCAGGTTTCGAAGACCGAGGTGGCGGTCGAGATCATCGGCATGAACAAGTGGTTCGGTGATTTCCACGTGCTGCGCGACATCAACCTCAAGGTGATGAAGGGCGAGCGCATCGTCATTGCCGGGCCCTCCGGCTCCGGCAAGTCGACGCTGATCCGCTGCATCAACCGCCTCGAGGAGCACCAGAAGGGCCAGGTCATCGTCAACGGCGTCGAGCTGACTTCGGACCTGAAGCGGGTCGATGAGGTGCGCCGCGAAGTCGGCATGGTGTTCCAGCACTTCAACCTGTTCCCGCATTTGACCATCCTGCAGAACCTGACGCTGGCCCCCATCTGGGTGCGCGGCGTGCCCAAGGCGCAGGCCGAGGAAACGGCGATGATGTACCTCGAGCGGGTGCGCATCCCCGAGCAGGCGGCCAAGTTCCCCGGCCAGCTCTCGGGCGGCCAGCAGCAGCGCGTCGCCATCGCCCGCTCGCTCTGCATGAACCCGAAAATCATGCTGTTCGACGAGCCGACCTCGGCCCTCGATCCGGAAATGGTCAAGGAAGTGCTCGAGGTGATGATCAGCCTCGCCGAGGAAGGCATGACCATGCTGTGCGTCACCCACGAAATGGGTTTCGCCCGCCAGGTCGCCAACCGCGTCATCTTCATGGACCAGGGCCAGATCATCGAGCAGAACGAGCCCGAAGCCTTCTTCTCCAACCCCCAGCACGAACGCACGAAACTGTTCCTCAGCCAGATCCTGCACTAGCTGCGAGGCACGATGCTTCCGTGATCCTCCCCCGCGTGGCGGGGGAGGGGGACCACCCGCAGGGTGGTGGAGGGGGCGGCAAATCGCGCGGTAGTCGCTCGAAAGCCCGTTCAGATGTCGTTCATCTCAGCGGCAAACCAGCGGCAGAGCAGGGCAGCAATGTTGCCATGGTTGACACCCGGGTATCGCCGGATACCCCCCTTGGCACGGCGGGAGTGGCCCGCTACGCCGGCCTTTCCCCGCCTTATCCCCACCACTTCCCGCCGCGCGACAATGCCTGCCAACAACCACGATCGCAGGTATCGCCAAACCAAATGCACCAACTGAACGATCCACCCGCAACCCGTTCACTCCCCGTGCCGCAGTGCCGCCTTGACCCGGCCACCCCGCATCGGGATATTGCGCGCCGAGGGCGAGTTGGAGCAGCGTTTAGACCATGACGGTTCAGGCCGTTTGGCGTGGCCTCGTCCGCGTCATCCTTTGTATCGCGGTGTTGATGCCCGCGCTGGCCACGGCGCAGCAGCCTGCGCTCGCCATGCCCGGCCCGACGCTGCAGGCGATCCGTGACCGCGGCCACCTGATCTGCGCCACCGCCGACCCGCTGCCCGGCTTCGCCCAGCCCGGCGCCGACGGCCGCTGGACCGGCTTCGACGTCGATGTCTGCCGCGCCGTCGCCGTCGCCGTGTTCAACGACGCCAGCAAGATGGAGTTCGTGCCGCTCTCGGGCGACAGCCGTTTCGCCCAGCTGCAGACCGGCAGCATCGACCTGATCGCACGCAACGCCCCGTGGACCATGCGCCGCGACACCGGCTACGGCGCCAGCTACGTCGCCACCTCGTTCTATGACGGACAAGCGATCATGGTGCCGCAGTCGCTCGGCGTCGTCTCGGCCTATGAGCTCGACGATGTCCGCGTCTGCATCGTCGATGCACCCGAGGGCCTCGCCAACCTCCGCGAGTTCTTCTTCGGCACCCAGGCCACCTATACCGAGGTGCTGTACGAGGATCGCGAAGACCTGACCGTCGCCTACCGGCAGGGCCTCTGCAACGCCGTCTCGGCCTCGGCCAGCTTCCTCAACGCCATGCGCCGCAGCCTGCCGGAGCCGGCGACGCACCGCATCCTGCCCGAGCGCATCTCCAAGGACGCCTTCGGCCCGGTGGTTCGGTCGGGCGACGACCAGTGGTTCGATATCGTCGAGTGGACGCTCTACGCGTTGATCGATGCGGAGGAGGCCGGCGTCACCTCGCTCAACATCGGCTCGCTCGCTGCCGCCAAGACCCACCGCATCCGTCGCCTGCTCGGCCTTGAGGGTACGTTCGGCCCGAGCATCGGACTCGACCCGCTTTTCATTTCCAATGTGATAAAGGCTGTCGGCAATTACGGCGAGATCTTCGAGCGAAACTTCGGCCCCGCCACCGGCGCCGCGGTGGTCCGCGGCCAGAACGCCCTGTGGATCAACGGTGGCCTGATCTGGGCCCCGCCCATCGAGTAGCGCGGGCTGCCCACAGACAGTGCCACACCGCCCCCTCGCCCCTCTGGGGAGAGGGCCGGGGTGAGGGGCGCCAATCGCACCGCCTACCCGAACAGCACCGACACCCGCCGATTGATCGCACCCTTCTTCTCGATCTTGCCGAGCCTCAAGTGTCCGATTTCGCTGGTGTTTTTGACGTGCGTGCCGCCGCATGGCTGCAGGTCCACGTCGCCGATCCGCACCAGCCGCACCCGGCCCTCGCCCATTGGCGGCTTGACGTTCATCGACTTGATCAGCCCGGGGTTCGCCTCAAGCTCGGCATCGGTGATCCACTCCGACGTCACCGGCAGGGCGGCATCGACTAACGCATTGAGCTTGCTTTCGATTTCAGCCGCATCCGGCGAGTCCGGCAGGTTGAAATCCACCCGCCCCTTGTCCTCGCCCACCGCCGCACCGGTGATCGGGTAGGGCAGCACCACCGTCACGAGATGCAGCGCCGTATGCATCCGCATCAGCTTGTGCCGGCGCTCCCAATCGAGATGCGCGATCACCTCTTCGCCTTCGGCCAGCGAAGGCTGCCCATCGGCCGGCAGGTGCACGATCGCCGTCTTGTCGCCGTCGGGATGGATCGTCCCGCCGAGCGTGATGAACGAGCCATCGACCCGCTCCAGCCGGCCGGTATCGCCCGGCTGGCCGCCCGAGGTGGCGTAGAAGATCGTCCGGTCCAGCACGATCCCGCCCTCGGGCGTGATCGCCGTCACCAGCGTCGGCAGCGAGCGGACATAGCTGTCCTCCCGGAAGATGAATTCAGTCACGCAACAGGCTCCGCCTCAACGACTGATTGCCAGTCTATGGGCGTCTTTGCTTCGAGCCAATGCGGCACCGGCAGGTTCTTCGAGCGGAGGAACTCCGGGTTGAACAGCTTGCTCTGATACCGGTTGCCGTAGTCGGCGAGGATGGTGACGATGGTCTTGCCCGGACCCAAATCGCGCGCCAGCCGCACCGCGCCCGCGATGTTGATGCCTGACGAACCGCCGAGGCAAAGCCCCTCGTGCTCGAGCAGGTCGAACACATAGGGCAGGGCCTCGCTGTCGGGGATCTGGTAGGCCCGATCCACCACGATATCCTTGAGGTTCGCAGTGATCCGCCCTTGGCCGATGCCCTCGGTGATCGAGTTGCCCGAGCTCTTCAACTCGCCCGTGGTATAGTAGCTGAACAGCGCCGCGCCCTCCGGGTCGGCGAGCGCGACCTGCACGTTCGGGTTCTTCGCCTTCAGCGCCATCGAGATGCCGCCGAGCGTCCCGCCCGACCCCACCGCCGAAACGAAGCCGTCGACCTTGCCGCCGGTCTGCTCCCAGATCTCCGGCCCGGTGGTTTCGATATGCGCCTGCCGGTTGGCGACGTTGTCGAACTGGTTGGCCCAGATCGCGCCGCCCGGCAGTTCCTTCGCCAGCTTCTCGGCCAGCCGGCCGCTCAGCTTCACGTAGTTGTTCGGGTTCTTGTAGGGTTTTGCGGGCACCTGGATCAGTTCGGCGCCAAGCAACGTCAGCGCGTCCTTCTTTTCCTGGCTCTGCGTCTCGGGGATCACGATCACCGATTTGTAGCCCAGCGCGTTGGCCACCATCGACAAGCCGATGCCGGTATTGCCCGCGGTGCCCTCGACGATCGTCCCGCCCGGCCGCAGCAGCCCACGCTTCTCCGCATCACGGATGATGAACAGCGCCGCCCGGTCCTTCACCGATTGCCCGGGGTTCAGGAACTCCGCCTTGCCCCAGATCTCGCAACCCGTCGCGTCGGACACGCGGTTGAGCCGGATCAGGGGCGTGTTGCCGATGGCGGAGATGACGTCGCGGTGGTTGGTCATGGGGTACGGGAGGCTGGTGAAGAGGACTGGAAACTAGGCGGCGAGGTGTTGCCTGCCAAGGCTTAAGCTACGGAATGGTATGGCATTTCGTACCGTTGCTTGCCGCTGGCAGGATTTGGCGGCAAGCCGTCGATTGAGGGCAGGCCATTCCTGCGCTCCCGTCGCCTACAGCGCCTTGAACGCCTCCAGCGCGCGCTCGCGCGAAAGCTTCAGCTCGACGATCGGCTCCGGATAGCCGTCAACGCCACCCGCCTGCCACGGCTGGTGCACCAGCTTGTCGGGCAGCCCCGCCACTTCCGGCACCCAGTGCCGCACATAGTCGCCCATGGGGTCGAACCGCTCGCCCTGCGTCACCGGGTTGAAGATGCGGAAGTACGGCGAGGCGTCGAGCCCGCTGCCCGCCACCCACTGCCAGTTGCCGGGGTTGTTCGCCGCGTCGGCATCGACCAGCGTATCCCAGAACCACTGCTCGCCCTGCCGCCAGTCGATCAGCAGGTTCTTGGCCAGCAGCGACGCCGTGAGCATCCGCACCCGGTTATGCATCACCCCGGTCTCCCATAGCTCGCGCATCCCCGCATCGACGATCGGGATGCCCGTCCGCCCCTGCTGCCAGGCCTTGAGCGCCGCATCGGCCTGCCGCCACTTGAGGTGCGCGTACTTTTCCACCATCGGCACGGTGGCGATATCCTCGCGGTGGTAGAGCTGGTTGTAGTTGAAGTCCCGCCAGCCCAGCTCAGACAGGAACTTGTCGATCGCCGAGGCCTTCCCCGGCGCGTGCTGCGCCACCGCCTGCGCCACGTGCCACACCTGCCGCGGGCTGATCTCGCCGAACGCCAGATGCGGCGAGAGCCCCGAAGTCGCGGCCTTGGAGGGAATGTCGCGACCCTCAGGGTAGTCGGTGACCAGCTCATCGAGGAACCGATCCAGCCGCCCGCGCGCCGCTGCCTCGCCGATCTGCCAGTGCTTGCCGATCTTCCGGCCCCAGTCCGCCTCGCGATAGCCGGTATCGACGGCCGTGGCCTTGATCGCCTCGCCATGCGGCTTCGGCAGTGGCTTGCCGATGTCCCGCTTCTTCAACGCGTTCCAGAACGGCGTGTAGACGGAGTACGGCTTGCCCGCCCCGGTCTCCATCGCGAACGGCTCGACCAGCACGTTCGCCGCAAAACTCTCCGCCGCGATCCCCTCGCGCTTCAGCCGCGCCTTGATCGCCGCATCGAGCTCCCGCTCGGTCTGCCCGTAGCGCCGGTTCCAGTAGACCGCATCAGCCTCGTGCTCGCCGATCGCCTTGAACAACACCGCCTCAGCCGCGCCCCGCGCGACCTCCAGCGAAACGCCCAGTTCTGCCAGGTCTTTAGCCAGACTGTTGAGGCTGTGGTGCAGCCACCAGCGGCTCGCCGCACCACGCGTCCGCAGCGTGCTGTCGGTCTCCTCGATGTAGAGGGCGACCGTGCGGCCATGCTTCAGCGCCGCCTGCAGCGCCGGGTTGTCGGCGATCCTCAGGTCGTTCCTCAGCCAGACGAGCGCGCTTTGGGCCATGGAATAGATTTTCCTTTGCTCGGTATCCCCGACGCAGCCGTTCTTGTCGTGACGATCATGCGACAAGCTCCACCTTTACAACGCCTGATACGCGCAAACAGGCGGAATAGTTGACTTTTTTGGTAGTCTAGTGGCGCTTGCCGCCCCTCTGCTGAGCGCGTATTTCACTGCCGTTGCAACATGGTTCCCCAGCGCCAATGAGTTCCGTCGGCCCGCGTGGCCTCAGCCACCTGAAGTCCCTCGAGTCCGAAAGCATCGAAATCTTCCGCGAAGTCGCGGCAAGCTTCGAGCGGCCGGTGATGATGTATTCGATCGGCAAGGATTCGTCCGTCCTGCTGCACCTGGCGCGCAAGGCCTTCTTCCCCAGCCGCATTCCGTTCCCGGTCCTCCACATCGATACCAAGTGGAAGTTCCGCGAGATGATCGAGTTCCGCGACCGGATGGCGAAGCAGCACGATCTCGACCTGATCGTCCACACCAATCCAGACGGTCTGGCGCAGGGCATTAACCCGTTCGACCACGGCTCGGCCGTGCATACCGACATCATGAAGACCCAGGCGCTGCGCCAGGCCCTCAACGCCGGCCAGTACGACGCCGCCATCGGTGGCGCCCGCCGCGACGAGGAAAAGTCGCGCGCCAAGGAGCGCATCTTCTCGCATCGCAATGCCCAGCACGCCTGGGATCCCAAGAACCAGCGTCCCGAACTCTGGCGCATCTTCAACACGCGACTGGCGCCGGGCGAGAGCATGCGGGTGTTCCCGATCTCCAACTGGACCGAACTCGACGTGTGGACCTACATCTACGCCGAGGGCATCGAGATCCCCGAGCTCTACTTCGCCCGCCGCCGCCCGGTGGTGGAGCGTTCGGGTACCCTGATCATGGTCGATGACGACCGCTTCCGCTTCAACCCGGGTGAGACGGCGCGCGAGGAGATGATCCGCTTCCGCACCCTCGGTTGCTATCCGCTGAGCGGCGGTATCCGCTCCGACGCTGCCGATCTGCCGTCGATCATCATGGAAATGCAGGCCTCCCGCACCTCCGAGCGCGAAGGTCGCCTCATCGACTCCGACAGCGTTGGTTCGATGGAGAAGAAGAAGCAGGAAGGGTACTTCTGATGTCCAGCGTACCCATGACCGCTCCCTCCGCCGAAACGGCGCTCGACCTCTGGCTCGCCGAGCAGACCGATAAGAGCCTGCTGCGCTTCCTCACCTGCGGGTCGGTGGATGACGGCAAGTCGACCCTGATCGGCCGGCTGCTCTACGACAGCCAGCTGATCCTCGACGACCAGCTCGCCAGCCTCCGCAAGGAGAGCCGCAACCGCACCACCGGCGACGAGGGCATCGACTTCTCGCTGCTGGTCGATGGCCTCACTGCCGAGCGCGAGCAGGGCATCACCATCGACGTCGCGTATCGGTTCTTCTCCACCGATAAGCGCAAGTTCATCGTCGCCGATACCCCGGGCCACGAGCAATATACCCGCAACATGGCGACCGGCGCCTCGAACGCCGATCTCGGCATCGTGCTGATCGACGCCCGTAAGGGCGTGCTGACACAGACTCGCCGCCACAGTTTCATCCTGAGCCTGATCGGCGTGAAACACGTGGTGCTGGCGGTCAACAAGATCGACCTCGTCGGTTACGACGCCGACGTGTTCAACGCCATCGAAGCCGAGTACCGCGAGTTCGCCAAAGACCTGGGCTTCGAGACTTTGCAGGCGATCCCGGTGTCGGCGCTGAAGGGCGACAACATCCTCAAGCCGAGCCCGCACATGCCCTGGTATCAGGGCTCGCAGCTGGTGCCCTATCTCGAGGCCATCGAGGTCGCGACCGACCGCGTCGACCAGCCGCTGCGCTTCCCGGTGCAGTGGGTCAACCGCCCGAACCTCGATTTCCGCGGCTTCTCCGGCACGCTCGCCTCGGGCGAGGTAAAGGTCGGCGACGACATCCTGGTGGCCGCCTCGCGCAAACCCGCGAGGATCGCTCGCATCGTCACCATGGATGGCGACCAGCAGCACGCCATCGCCGGCGAAGCGGTGACGCTGGTGCTCGACCGCGAGGTCGATATCTCGCGCGGCGACGTGCTCGTGCATCCGGGTGAGACCCCCGACTATTCCAACCAGTTCCAGGCGCGCCTCGTCTGGATGAGCGACGAGCAGGCCATTCCCGGCCGCTCCTATCTGCTCAAGCTCGGCGCCCAGCAGGTCCCGGCCTCGATCACCGATCTGAAGTTCAGAACCAACGTCAACACGCTCGAGCAATCGGCTGCAAAGACTCTGGAATTGAACGAGGTCGGCACCGTCACGATAGCCACCGACAAGCCGATCGCCTTCGACAGCTACCGCGACAACTCGCTGTCGGGCAGCTTCATCCTGATCGACCGCATCACCAACGCCACGCTCGGCGCCGGTGTCATCGAATACGGCCTGCAGCGCGCCAAGAACCTGAGCTACCAGTCGTTCGACGTGAACCGGAAGGTGCGCGCCGAGATGAAGGGCCAGACCCCGCAGATCGTCTGGTTCACCGGCCTCTCCGGTTCGGGCAAATCCACCGTCGCCAACCTCATCGAGAAGCGGCTGACTGCCGAAGGCCGTCACGCCTACATCCTCGACGGCGACAACGTCCGCCACGGCCTCAACAAGGATCTCGGCTTCACCGACGAGGCTCGTGTCGAGAACATTCGGCGTGTTGCCGAAGTGGCGCGGCTGATGGCCGATGCCGGCCTGATCGTCATCGTTTCGTTCATCTCCCCCTTCCGCAACGAGCGCCGCCTGGCGCGCGAAGTGGCCGGCGACGTGAAGTTCACAGAGGTGTTCGTCAACACCCCGCTCGAGGTCTGCGAGGCGCGCGATCCCAAGGGCCTCTACGCCAAGGCGCGACGTGGCGAGATCAAGAATTTCACCGGTATTTCAAGCCCATATGAGGCGCCGGAGAAGGCCGATATCGTGCTCCACGGCGCGCAGCAGGACCCGGTCCAGATGGCCGACGACCTCTATGCCCGCGTCTTCGAGTGGGACACCGGCTACTCGATCTAGCGGTCACGCTTTCGAACCGGAAAAGTCTGCAACTTGTCCTGAAAGCGCTCAGCTAACGAGCTGTGGATGCGGCGCCGAACGCTGGCGCCGCCCTCCGAACGATGCGACAATGCCAGTCGGGTTGATTGGCTAGTATCTCATGCGCAACGCGTTACGGCTCCTGTTGTGGCTGCTGCTCCTGTGGGCATCGACCGCTGCCGCGTACGCGTCGTTCGATGATTCGAAGGCCTGGTTCGAGCGGCTGAGCGATGACGAGCGCTCCGCGACGCAGACCGACCTGATCCTCCTCGGCCACTACCAGTACCTCGTCGACGGTCAGTTCGGCCGCGGTACCTTCGACGCCATCGCCGCCTTCCAGAAGAGCCAGGGCCGCGCCACCACCGGCGTCCTCACCGATTTCGAGCGCCGCTCGCTGCGCGATCTCGCCGGTCAGATGGACAGCAAGCTCGGCATCGAGCTGGTCAGCGATACCCCGGCGCACGTGGCGATGATGATCCCGCTGCGGCTGCTGTCGATCCGCAACCCCACCGACGCCGGCACCTCCTATGTCAGCGAGGACGGCGAATTCTCGCTCGAGACCATGCATGTCTCGCTCACCGACCAGTCGTTCGAGACGCTGTTCGATGTGATGACCAGTCCGGACCCCGAGCGCACCGTCACCTATCGCAGTTTCGGGGCAGGGCGCTTCGTCGTTTCCGGCAAGATCGGCGACTATTCGTTCTACACCATGTTCGTCAGCGCCGCCGGCGAGGCGGTGGGCTACTCGCTCGCCTGGGGCAAGGGGTACGAGAACGAGGGCGCCATCACCTCGGTCTACCTCGCTTCGCATTTCACGCCACTGGGCAACCTGCCGCCGCCCGATGAGCTGAAGAAGGCCGAGGGCACCGGCGGCGCCCCGCCACGCAGTGCATTCAGCTTGCCCGACGACCAGCCCGACCTGATCGTCCTCAACGCCGACATCACCGAGCAGACGCCCGCCGAGTTCGAGCGCGCGCTCGCTGCCCGGCCGGATGTGCGGATCGTCGCGCTCAACAGTCCCGGCGGCTCGGTCGATTCCGCGCTGAAAATGGCCTACGAAATCCACAAGCGTGGGCTGACGACGTTCGTGCCGCGCGACATGGGCTGCTACTCGGCCTGCGCCTACATCTTCTTCGCCGGCATCAACCGGCAGGCTGAAGGCGAACTCGGCGTACACCAGATTTCTGCCGAGGTCGCCGATTTGGTCTTGGCGCAGACGACGCTGGGCGACGTGCTCGACGCGTTGCAGGAATTCGGCGTCCACCAGCAGGTGATCTCGCACATGCTGCGCACCCCGCCCGACGATATGTACGTGTTCAGCACCGCCGAGCTCGATGAGTTCGGCATCCTCAGCGGCGACCCGCTGACCATCACGGTCGCGCTCGAACAGCCGGCCGAGCCGGTCGCTATCGGCGGGGCGGCGATCGTCCACCTGTCGAGCCAGTCCAGCGCCACCGAGGCCGAGCGCTCGCGCGCCTACGTCGAAGGCCGCTGGAGCACGTTGTTCGGCGAGGCGAAGCCGGAAGTCGAAACCTCCGGCAACGTCTTCCGCGTGCAGCTGCCGACACCCTCGCTCGAACGCGCCAACGCCATCTGCGCCGCCATCAAGGCCGACGGCGGTGGCTGCTACGTCACCGCCGCGGGAAGCTGACGCTCATTTCTCGTCGCAGTACGACTCCGTCAGCAGCGACATCGTCGGGTACTCGCAGACAGGCGGCTCATACCGCACTTGCGGGTCACCGCTGCCGGTTGGAAAGATCGAGTGTGCCTCGACAACGGTCCCACCGCACGCCGGATCAGCTTCGAACGCGGCGAGGTCAGTCAGCAGCAGGAACTTGCAGTGGAAGTATTCATCGATATGAGCCTTCTGCCTGTCGGACAGCCCGGCAAAGGCAGACGCGCTGGAGGAATATGAGACCGCAGCAAGCAGACCGAATGCGCAGGCACCGGCAAGCCGCAGAAGATTGGGTTTACGCATGACCAACTCCAAGTGTAGCGCGGGAAACTATCGTTCCCCGGCGAGTTGATCCGCCGCAAGACGGGCAAGTTAACAAAACACTAAGCCTGCGCGGCTGCAAGCGCTCTACCGATCAACTATTGCTGGCATGCTTAACATCGGAGCGTGCCGCTCCGGTCCGCGGGGTGCAGTCATGCCTCCGGCGGCGGTTGCGGACACCGCCGCCGGCAGCTTGCGCCTAGTGAACGAAGCGTGGGGCGCCCGGTGCGGGCTTACCGCCGGGCACCACGATGATTGCCAGCACGGCCGTGACGCCGGCGACGGCTGCCGAGAGCATCAATGCATCGACGAAGCCGTTGGCAACTTCCGGGGCAGCAAGGCTTACTGCAGCGATCACCGCGAGGAGCGCAGCGCCCATTGCACCACCCAACTCGTGGAAGGTGTTGACGAGACCGGAGACGACGCCAATTTCGTGCGGTCCTGCATGGGCCATCGCTGTCGTCGTCGCGCTGACGAACACACCGCCCAGGCCGAGCGCGGTTGCTGCCACCGCGGTGATCAGCAGCATGGGCGAACCGAGTTCGGTCGACGCGTAGGCCAGCGAAGCGGCGGCGATGACGAGACCGCTCACCGCGACGATACGACCGCCGAGATGGCCAACGGCGCGACCGGCAAGGTGGGCGCCGACGATGGTTGCAACGGCGACGGGTAGGAAACCGAGGCCGGTGTCGAGGGCGGTCCACCCGAAGCGGCCCTGCAGCGCAAACGAGAGAAGGAAGAAGGAGCCCACGAGCAGACCCGTCGCGACCAGCATGAGCAGTGCTCCGGCCTGGATCGGCCGGCGTGCCAACAGACGGAGGTCAACCAGGGGCTTGGCGGTGAAGCGCTCGACAGCGGCAAAGGCCCCAAGAAGAGCCACTCCGCCACCGACGAACAGCGGCCCGTTGCCATCCGAACCGATCTGCGTGATGCCGACGACAAGGCTCGCTGTGCCAAGCGTCGCAAGGATCGCACCGGTGACGTCGAACTTTCCGTCGCCGAGGCCGCGGCTGGCCGGTACGACCAGCGGTACCGCCACAGCGACCAGGATGCCGATCGGGACGTTGAGGAAGAAGATCCAGCGCCAGCCCGGGCCCGCGGTCAGCAGCCCGCCAAGCAGGACGCCGACGGCGGCCCCGGTACCTCCAATGGCGCCCCAGACCGCCAGTGCGCGGTGGCGCGAGTGGCCGGTAAACAGCCGGGTCACGGTCGAAAGTGCCGAGGGCGAAAGGAAGGCGGCTCCAACGCCCTGGGCCGCCCGCGCAGCCAGCAGCATGGTTGCATCGCTTGCGAACCCTGCGGCAAGTGAGGCGAGGGTGAAGATGACGAGCCCGGCAAGGAAGACGCGTCGTGAGCCCAGCAGGTCGGCTGCCCGGCCGCCCAGTAGCATAAGCCCGGCAAACGGAATGGAATAGGCGGCGATGGTCCAGGCGGAATTGGTAGGGGCGAGACCGATGTCGCGGCTGAGATCGGGGAGTGCGACATTGATGACGGTTACGTCGAGAATCAGCATGAACTGGGCGAGGCAGAGCAGTGCCAGGGCAAGCCAACGACCGGGTATTTCGGCGTCGTCAGGCACGGCGTAGTGATCTGCGGCGGGAGATGGATGGTGGTTCACGAGCTTTCCTAACATGAACAGATGTGTTTGGGTTAGCGCCAGAACATATACACTGGTGTTTGAATTAGTAAAGGGCTGAGCATGGCGATACCTGACAGTGAGCGCGCGAAACGCGCCGACGCGCAGCGCAACCGTGACGCGATCATGGATGCGGCGCTGACCTGCCTCGGTCAGAATCCGTCCGCCAGCATGGCCGAGATTGCCCAGGCGGCAGGCGTGGGGAGGGTGACGCTATACGGGCATTTCTCTTCGCGCGACGAGCTGATTGACGCCGTGTTCGAGCGCACGATGGGCAGGGCCGAGGCGGAGCTCACCGCCGTCGATCTCGGCGGCGAGGCGCGGGGAGCCATGGAGCGGCTCGTGCGGAGCTCCTGGCGGATCGTTGCGGAATCGCACGCGCTGCTGGGAGCTGCCGAGGCCGCGCTGTCACCCGAACGCATACGGAGCCACCACCATCAACCGATGGCGCGAGTCGCCGCGTTGATCACAAGAGGCCAGGTCGAAGGCAGTTTTCGCGCCGATCAACCGATCGAGTGGCTGACCGCGTGCTTCCACACCATCCTCCATGCCGGGGCGACGGAGGTTCGGGCGGGTCGCCTCACCGAGGCCACCGCTGCCAGGATCATCCCCGACACGGTGACGGCGCTGCTAAGTCCCCGAGGTGACGGCTGACGAGGGGCTTGGCTCAGGCCTTACCGGCAGCCGCTTCCTCGACCAGCACTTCTTGCTCCTGTCGCGCGTCGACGCGCGACGTCTCCACGTTGTTGTCGATGCCCCAGTCGAGCGCCTCGAGCTTGAGCGTCTCGAACAGCGCGTCGGCGCTGACCTTGCGGCCATCGAGCTTGGAGAGGACGGATGAAAAACGCGCACCCAGATCGGCGGGTGCATCAACACCAGTTGCAGAGACCACGGCCACACTTTCTGAAAGGGAGCGGCGAAGTCGGACGAGCCCCCGACTGTTCGGGCGCGGGCCTACTGCAGAATCTTTTAAGGAACGCTTCTTGGACAAAGTACAATTTCGCTTTCATTCGGAAAGCGCGCTGTGGGCCAAGCAACAGAGCTTAAGCGCAGTTTTCTACCGCGCTCTAACGGTACCCACCTGAACCCGCAATGAAAAGCGCCGCCCGCCCGGTTTGGGGCAGGCGGCGCCTTCATTTCGCCGAAAGGGTTATCAACCCGTTGATATCAGTATCAACTCGTCGATGTCGGCATCAACTCGTAGAGGCGGGAAGCTTGGCGACCCAATCGCCGAGGCGCGTGAGGTTGCCGCCGAGCTTGGCGTGCGCCAGTGGGCGCAGGGACTCGACGAAGGCGTCGGTCGCCGCGTCCGGGGCGTGACGCAGTAGGGGCTCCACCCAGGCAAGCATGAACGGTTCCAGCGCCTGCTTGCCGGTCTGGAACGTCTGCTCCTTGCCATTGATCTTCTCGACGATCGAGGGATCCTCGATCGCCCGGAGGCTGAAGGCGGCAATGGTGCTGAGCTTGCCATCGCAGGCCGCATAGCCGTCGTAGCCGGTGGCCTTCAGCAGGTCGGCGGTGACGATCAGCGGGGCAGTAGCGTGGAGCTGATAGTTCAGCGCCTTGTCGGCCCGGTTCATCTCCAGCGGCAGACTGCCATCGGGCGAAGCCTGGCAGGTGACGAGCTCGAAGCTGCCCCTGGCCCAGTCGAGCATTGCCGTGTCGCCGTTGAGCCGGCCGATCGCGGCTGCGGCCAGCCCGGCCCAGGCGCGCAGGTTCGCGCGCTTGGCGTTCCTGGGGGCGTCGTTGTCGAAGAACGACTCCATCGCCAGCCCCACCTCGGTCAGCCAGCTGACGACGCGTTCGCGCTTCGTCGGATCGAGCGGTCCCGCGGTCTCCGCCTGCAGCAGCGCAATAGCGAGGCCGGCGTAGCGGGCCGGGATCGCCAGCTTGACGTTGAGCGTTTCGAGCTCTGTGAGTGCACCGGCCGCGGCCCATTGGTCGAGCCAGTCGAGCACGCACTCGCCCCGCGCCGTGTCGCTGTTCATCAGCGCGGTGTTGGCCATCTTCATCAGCTCGCCGATGAATTTCTCGACCGGCGCCAGCACGCGATCGACCTCGGCGTTCGATGCTTCATCGATGTCCGAGCGGGTCTTGCTGTCGTCGGTGTAGCGGCTGCCGAAGTTGAGCGCGACCACCGGGGCGGGGACCGCCGCACAGGCGAACGGCTTCTCCTCGGCGCGCACCGAAATCGGTCCGAGCACGAGAGTGATCGCCGCGATCAGCGGAAGCGCCACCCGCATCTCAGTTCTCCACCGCCATCGAGGCGAGCAGCCGCTGCGCTTCCGGATTGCCGAGCCCGGCCGCATCCTTGAGCAGCACCGTCGCCTGCTGGATGGAGGGCTCGATGCCGATGCCCATGGCGTAAGCCTTGGCGAGTTCGACCATGGCGATCGCGTCGCCGCCTTCCGCCGCGCGTTTCAGCCACGAACTGGCGTCCTTCGCCTCAGCCGCGGTGGTCCCGGTCGAGCGGAGGTAGAGCGCCAGCTCGCGCATCGCCACGGCGTCACCGGTCGCGGCGGCAGCGGCATAGCGGGCCGACCAGTCGACCTCTTCCATCACGGCCGTCTGGATCGCCGGCGGCGCCTTCAGCACCTTCTCGCGAATCTTGCCGAGATTTGCCACCTGGGCGTCATCGATCATCCGCTTGAACATCGCCACGGCCTTGGTCGGAGCGTAGTCCTCGCTGTCAGGGTCGGCGTAGATCTTCACCAGCCGGCTCACCGCCGTGTCGTCGCCGAGCGCCACCGCCTGGTCGAACAGCTCGATTGCGGTCTTGGCGCGCTCCTCGCCACCCATCGCCATGTAGCGATCGGCGATCGCGGTGTGCCGCCAGCCGTCGTCGCCGGCGAGCCGCAGGCTGACCTCCAGCCAGTGCTCGGTCTCGGCATCGTCGGCGGTAGCAACGAACGCGCCCGCCAGCTTGATGGTGTTCTCGAAGGTGCAGTCGACGACGCTCGCGGCGCGATACAGATAGTCGTGCCGCTGCGCCTCGTCCTTGGTGTTCGCCGCGGCAAAGATCAGCGCATCGGCATCGCCGCGCTGCTCGATCGCCTCGTGGTACTGCGCCAGGAGATCGGCATCCGAGATGCCTTCAGCCTGCATGATCGGCAGCAGGCGCAGGATCGCTTCGCCGGACCCCTTCTGGGCCGCCTCCGTCAGGTAGCCGATGGCCTCGGTCCGCTTCTCCGCGTCATTGGGGAAGTAGTCGAGGAGTACCGAGCCCAGATCGACCGGCGCACGGGCCAGGCCATCCGCGCGGGCCGCCTTGAGCGCGGCGATGGTCTCCTCGATCACCTCAGGCGTCGGCGAGACGGTCAGCCGGTGCCGCGCCAGCGCGTCTACCGTCGCAGGGACGGGGTCGATGCGCGCCTGCCAGAACGCCAGCATTTCCGGGCTGGCGCCGTTCCGGCTCAGGTAGTCGACATAGTACGCCACCGAGTTCGGCCGGCCGTAGAGCGCGTGGGTCTGGAGCTTCGCCAGCGAAATCGGATCGGCATTGGGGTCGAGCGCGCCGATATCGTCGGAGCCCATGAACTCGGTCGAGTTGCCAGCGGCATCTTCGGTGCGCTGCCAGAATCCGGCGAGGCGCATGTCGGCGCCCTTCGGTGCACGGCAGAGATAGGCCTGCCGCAGGTCGGTCATCGGATCGATCTTGCCGGCATTGGTCACGGCGAAGCTGAGCAGCTCGGTTGCCCGCTCGAACACGCCCGGCTCGTCGCGATGGCGCAGCAGGATGAATGCCAGTTCCTGCGCCGAGTCCGCGTCTTCGAGCGCCACGCCCTTTTCGAGCAGCGCCTTGGCTTCGGCCTCGCCGGCCCAGCGGCCTCGATCGGCGAGCACGAGTTTGGCGAGCTTCGAAAACGCCCAGCCCGGCGGCTGCGGCATCTCCACCAGCTGCGTCAGCCGCGCCTCGTACGATGCCTTCTTCTCCGGGATCACCTGCTCGCTTTCGAGCAGCGTCGCCAGGCGGAACAGCGCGTTGCGGCTGCCGAGGTCCGAGGCCTCGGCGTAAAGCGTCTCGGCCTTGTTCTTGTCCTCCGGCACCAGCGCGCCGGCTTCATGGAGCTTGCCCAGTTCCACCTGCGCTGCCGCGACGCCGCGGTCCGAAGCGAGGTTCAGGTACTTGAGCAGGTTGTCGTTGTTCTTGACGATCAGCTCGCTCTCGAGATGGAGCTGCGCCACCTTCCAGGCCGCGCCGGCATCGCCGAGGTCCGCGGCGAGCCGCAGCCACTGCTCGGCAATGTTGTGGTCCTGCTTGACCACGAGGCCCTTCGAATACTCGCGGGCAATGCGGCCGATGCGGTCGCAGATCTCTGAATCGAGCTTACCCACCAGCGCGCCGAACGCCATGGTCACGGCGAGCTTGGGGTCGAGCTCCCAACCCGGCACCTGTTCGCCCTCGATGTTCATCGAAGCGAGGCGGAGCAGGGCGTCAGCGTTCCCGCCCATTGCCGCACGGGTCAGGTAGTCGAGGCCCTTCTCGCGGTCCTTCTTCACCACCAGCCCGTCGAGATAGAGCGTCGACAAGAGATTCAGCGCCTTCGGTGCGAGGCCAGCAGCGTTGGCCTCAAGCCCATCGATGACGCCGGTCTCGCGCAACTGCGGCACCTTGCCGGCCTTCAGGTACAGGTTGATCCGGTCGATCGAAGTGTCCGGCACCTTTGGCGCCGGCATCTTGCCGACGATCGCCAGCATCTTGTCGACCAGCTCGAAATTGCCGGTCGGATTGAGGTCGCGCAGGCGCCGCGCGTCGCGCAGCACCAGCTCGGGATCGCCCTCGGGTACCGATGCCCCGTCCCACGCCTGCCAGCGCGCCACCACGTCGGGGTCGGCCTTCTTGGCGACGCACACCTCCTGCGCCGGGATCTCCGGTGGCAGAAAGGTTACGTCGACCGGCGCCGCAACAGCGGCGGACACGAGGCCTGAGCCGAACAGCAGTGCAGTGGCGAGGCGGGGGACGAATGAGGGCATCGGAGCCTCCGGTTAGAGCGCTTTCAGGAAAAGTTGCAGACTTTTCCGGTTCGAAAGCGCGACGAAATCAAGGGCGACTACTGCGCGCGGAAGAACGCGTTCTCGACGGCGGCAGCGGTATAGGTGCCGTTCGAGCCGGTGAAGATGATCGACACGCCGCCACGGCGCTTGAGATCGAGCGCGGCGACGGTGGCCACCGCCTTACCGTCGGCCTGCACCTCGAAATCGAGGGTCAACGGGGCCTTCAGCGCGACGGACTTGCCGGTGTCGCCGGCAATGCCTTCGATCGCCTTGGTCTTGGCCGCCGGCACGAACAGGTCGACGCTGGCGAGGTCGGAGAGGTTGTAGAAGTAGACCGTGGCCTTGCTGGGGTCGGAGGCCGGATCGTCCTGCAGCACCAGCGGCTCGCCTTCGACGCTCCAGGCATAGGTGTAGTAGGCGCCCGGCGACGTCGTCACCGAGCCCGAGACGTCCCCGGCAGAGACGGGAATGTCGCCCGGCTGCACGTTCACATAGGCCGAGAGGCCGTCGGTGATATCGTCGACCGTGGTGCCGTTGACCACCGCTACCGCGGCGCCGGGCACCAGCACACGCACGAAGGCGGAGTTCGGGTCGACCGGGGCGTCGTAAAGCCCGTCGTCCTGGGCCAGCGCGGCGGGAGCGGCGCTGAGCAGCATCAGGCCGGCAAGAGCGATGAGTTTCGAGGTTGAGCGCAGCATTGGGCTCTCCTTAGGTGTTGCAGAGGGAAATCGCCGCCTTCTCTTCAGAGAGGCGATCGAACTGGATCGAGACTTTCGAGAGCTCCAGGCTGTCGAGCGACTCGAGCGGGATGAAGAAGCGGCCGGTGCCGCGGAAGCGGTCGCCGCGGTGCACTTCGCGGGTGAAGGTGCGCCCGTCGGTGCTCTCGAAGTTGAGCACCACGTCACGGCTGCCATTGTCGCCGGCGTCGGCCAGCAGCACCTGGTTCGGTGCAATCGGCGTGCCCGTGAGGTCGGCCTGGTAAAGGCCCTTGGCCTTGTCGATCACGGGGGCATTGCCGACCGGCTTGCAGTCGTTGCGCGCCGCGGCGATCAGCTCGGTGAGCGAGCCGGTGCCGAACTGCGCCAGGTTGTTGTAGATCGGGTTTTCCCACACGAGAAACTTCGGCCGGTCGGCCTGGAACTCGCGCGAGGTGAGATACGAAGTGATGGCGCCGAACTGGTTGCCGCCGGTGATCGCCATGTTGGCGACCGGCAGGCTGGCGTACTGGGCGAGGAAGCCCGAGAAGTTCGGCACCAGCGCGTCCGAGAAGCTGGTGCCCACCAGCGCGATCTCATCGTTCGTGGCGCCTTCCTCGGCCCCGCCGCTATCGCCGAAGATATCGACGCTGGCGTCGGCGCTGGCAACTTCCACCGTCTCGTAGGACGTGCTGATCACCGGCGGCAGGCTCAGCACGCAGTAGGCCTGCAGCGTGCGACGCATACCCGAAACAGCAAGCTCGGCGCCTGTCGCCTTGGTCTCGTAGGTGACCGGCGTGACATCGGCGTAAGCCGGCAGCTGCTTGATCATCCCGCCGATCGTCTGCGCCGCGGTTTCGGCACCGCGCGAGGTCCAGTGGAAGTCCGAACGGAAGAATGGCGGGTCCTCGCCGTTGGTGGTGCGGAGCGCCGACAGCAGGTCGACGGCAATCACGCCCTTGGCATTGAGCCGCGCCACCTGGTCTTCGTAGACGGCGACCGCCACGTCCTCGTCGAAGCCGAAGAGTTTCGCCTCGTCGGGAAGGAAGGTCGGCAGTGTCACGCTCTTGGTCGGGATCGGCACGTAGAGCATCGTCGTGCCGCGCGCCTTCAGCGCCTCGGCCAGCTTGCCCATCTGTGCCACAGTGTCCTCGGTGAACGGATGCTGCATGCGCAGATCCGCGAAGATGCGATAGAAGAACCCGTCACGGCCCTCGACCGAAGGCAGGGTCGGGTTGTCTTCGAGATGCTTGCAGCCGAACGCCGAGTTGGCGGCGAGCGCCGGGCTGGCTGAAAGCAGGGCGGCCAGAGCCGCTGTCATCATGAGAGATTTGTTCATTGCAGCGTCTCCGTGGAGGCGGTGAGTTGTGGTTCGAGCGTGCGGAGCAGGTTCTCCGCCATCGTCCGGATGTTGAGGGTTTCGGAGGCAGCCGCGACCTTGAGGTAGCCCTTGGCCTTCTCGATCTCCGCCGGCTCCGGCGTGCCCGAGAGCAGCGCGAAGGCGAGATCGAGCGCGGCCTTGGCGTCACCGCCATCGGCCGAAGCGACCAGCAGTGCGTCGGCCCGCGCCGCATCGAGCCCGAACGGCTTGCCTGCCCGATACATGGCGATCAGCCCGTCGCGCGCCGTGGCGTCGCCATCGGCGGCCAGCTTCTCGAGCAGTTCCAGCGACGACGTCAGGTTCTTAGGCTGGTCGAGGAACACGTCGGCGTTGAGCAGACGGATCAGCGGGCGGACGGCTGACATCCGGCCATTCTCGGCAGCACGCCGGTAATAGCGGGCGGCCGCGTCGAGCGTCGCCGGATCGTTCTCCGCCTCGATGCGCTTGGCGAGGAGCAACTGACCCAGCGCATCGCCGGAATCCGCCAGCGTTTGCAGTTCCTTGTAGCTGACCTCCTTGCCAGCGATCACTCGGCTGCGGATCTGCTTGAGCGGATCGACCGCTTTGGCCTTGCGCTGCCCCTGGCCGGGCTTGCAAGGCCCCGGCACCATCGGTCGCGCCCGGTCGGAGCTGCTCGACAGCGACTCCGGCACCCGCACCATGCAGGTAGCCGCGCTGGCCGGCCCTGCGACCGCGAAGCTCGCTGCGGTGAATGCCACGAGCGTCAGCGCCCGGATCATTCGGTCGCCGCCTTCACCGGCTCGGCGTGCCACAGCTGGGTCTGGCCGAGGTAGCGCACCGGGAACTCCCAGATCACCACTTCGGGCGGGTTGTCGCGCAGCGTGGCGCTTTCGAGGAAGGCGCGCATCGGCGCCACCGGCCCCTTGCCCTCTTCGGCGAGGTTCAAGACGTCCGAACCCAATGAAACCTTTAGGCTTTCACCAAAGCTCCACTGCGGGTTGGCGCTGTAGCTGGTGCCGGTGAGGACGTAGGGGATGGAGGAGGGTCCGAAGATGTCGGTGCTCGAGGCTGCAGGGGGCGCATTGGCCTCGCGCGGCACGACAGTCTCCGGACCCAGACCGACGAGAGGTGCCAGCCCGCCGGTAACGATGAATTTCGAGAGATCGCCTTCGCGCTGCACGGGTGCGACGTCGACGATGGTGTAGGAAATGTCACGCTTTCCCAATGCCTTACCGACCGCGTCCGCCACCACTTCGGCGCCGAGCGGCGTCCAGTGGGTGTCGGTGGTGAGGAACAGCTGGCCTTGCGATTTGGCTTCGAGCAGCGGCGCGCGCGTCTCGATATTCTTGATCCCGGCGTTGTCGAGGACGGTGCGGAAGTCTTCGTAGAGCCGCTCGAGGTCGGTCGGGATCGCCGGATAGCTGACGTGTTCGCGGTAGATATCGGCCTTGGCGGGCAGCGGAACGACAACCAAGTCTATGCCTTGGGCTGCCAATAGGTCATGAACTTCTGCCACTCCGGCCGCCGCCTCGGCGAGAGTCGGAGTGCGCTTCAGCGTCGCCTCGAATTCTTCCTTCGAGAACAACCAGCCATCGTCGCCGACGACCACGCCCGGACGGCCCTCGCGGAAGGCGAGGTAGCGGGCGGCCCCCATCGCATCGATCGAGGGCAGCCGGTGCGGCATGATCTTCTTGTAGTAGGTGTCGATCTGGATCGCGGCTTCGCCGTTGAGGTACTCGGCTGCCGATTTCGGCATCTCGGCGATGTCGCGGCCGAGCCCGGTGACGAACTCGTAGTTGGCGACCACGGCGTAGCCGAGGAACAGCACGGGCAGGGCGAAGGCCGGAGCGGCAGAAGCGAAGCTCTTGGCGGTGATGTTGGTTTCAAAGGTCATTTCAGGCCTCAGAACTGGAAGTAGAGGAAGGGCGAGTAGGTCTGCTCGGCGAGCCGCATCAGGCAGAAGATCGCCAGCGCACTGAGCGCACCCGCCTTGACGAGGCTCGTCGCAGCCGCAGTCGCGGTGCCGTCGGCGTTGACGGTGATCTGCGGCTCCCACAGGTGCCGCATCCGCGGCTCCGCAATGGTGATGGCGATCGCGATGGCGAGCATGGTCATCGCCTCGCGGCTCACCATCCAGGCCACTTCCGGGCGGATGCCGATGCCGTTGAAGCCGAACATGCCGGCATACATCTGGAACGCCTGACCGACGTCGGGGGCACGGAACATCACCCAGCCGAGGACTACGGCGACGAAGCAGAGCGGCAGGCTCCACCAGTAGTTCTGCGCCGTCTTGTCGTAGCCGGTGAGCCGCTCGACGACGAGGATGCCGCCGTGCCAGACGCCCCACAGGATGAAGGTGAAGGCAGCGCCGTGCCAGAGCCCGCCCAGCAGCATGACGAGGAACAGGTTCACGTAGGTGCGGACGGTGCCCTTACGATTGCCGCCCAGCGAGATGTAGAGGTAGGTGCGGAGCCACGTGCTGAGCGAAATGTGCCAGCGCCGCCAGAACTCGGTGATCGAGCGGCTGATGTAGGGCATGTTGAAGTTCTCGGCGAAGCGGAAGCCGATCATCAGCGCCAGCCCGATCGCCATCGCCGAGTAGCCGGCGAAATCGAAGTAGAGCTGCATCGAGTAGGCGAGGGCGCCCAGCCAGGATTCGACAATGGTCGGGTTCGGGGCCGAGAACATGGCGTCGGCAAGGGGCGCCACCGGGTCGGCGATCAGCACCTTCATGGAGAGGCCGATCAGGAACCGCTGCCAGCCGGCGTTGAACAGCTCCCAGGTGTGCTCGCGGTGCTCGAACTGCGGCGCGAGATCCTTGTAGCGCAGGATCGGGCCGGCCACGAGCTGCGGGAACAGCGCGAGGAAGGCAGCGAAGTCGATGATGTTGCGCGAGACCTTGGCGTCGCCACGGTAGACGTCGACCAGGTAGCTGATCGAGTGGAAGACGTAGAACGAGATGCCGATCGGCAGCAGCAGCTGCCAGTGGATGCCGAGCGCATCCGGCGTCGTCCCCCACAGCGAAGCAAAACTGTCGATGAAGAAGTTGAGGTACTTGAAGACGCCCAGCACCAGGAGGTGCCCGGTGACGCCGATGGCCACGAACAGCTTGGCCTTGGGTGTGCCCTGGTACTTCTCGACGAGGATCGAGAATACGTAGGCCCACAGCGTATTGGCGCACAGCAGCATCAGGAAGTCGAAGCGCCACCAGCCGTAGAACAGGTAGGACTCGATGAGCAGCGTCAGGTTCCGCCACTTCGGCGGCGTCAGGTAGTACGCGGCGAGGAAGATCGGCAGGAACAGGAACAGGAACGTCTCTGACGAGAAGACCATCAGGCATCTCCCTCGAAGGTACAGCTGGTGGGACGCAGGGCGCCGGTGGGTGTGAGTTTCGCGCCGGCCTTGAGCTGCAGGCCGTCGATGATCGTCGGCGTGCTGTCGGTGGCGCTGAGGTTGAAGAAGCGATCGGTAAACTGCACCAGCTCGCCGTCGAGCAGGCGCGGCGCCTGGCCCGTGAAGTCGTTCATGGCGAAGGCCAGCCGCGCGGTGGTCGAACCCTTGATGCCGACACGGTTGCCATCGAGCTCGTTGGAGGCGATCTCGATCACCCCGTAGTCGGGCTGGTGCGTGACGCTGATCCCGGCATTGCCGTTGTCGATCAGCCGGTTGGCGCTGACCTTGAGGCCTGCGCTGTCGCGCACCGCGAGGCCGGACTGGGCGTTCTGCAGCAGCAGGTTGCCGGTGACATCGATGCAATCGGCGGAGGCGACCGAGACACCGGAGCGCTTGCTGCCGGCGATCAGGTTGTCCTCGATCCTGAGGTTCGAGGCGCCGGCATCGGCAAAAATGCCGTTGAGCCCGGCGTCGATGACGATATTGCCTGCGAGTTCGACGGCTTTGGCGCCCCCGGTGACCTTGATGCCGTGCGCGGCCGATCCGGCGAGCACGACGTTACCGCGCGCCGCGATGTCGGTGCCGCCGCTCAGCAGCAGCGCCGGGCCGGAGGAGGCCCCGAACACGTTGCCGTCGACGATGGCGTCGTCGGCATCGACCAGCGCCAGCGAGCCGACATTGTCGAAGCGGCTGTCGCGCACCACCGAGGGCGAGGGCTTGGCGTAGAAGCCGCCCTCGAGGATGGTGACCCCAGTCAGCGGCGGGAACAGCCCGTACCCGAGATCGGCGAAGGTCATCCGTTCCAGCCGGGCGCTGCCCGACAGGGCGACGACGACGAACGGGTTGAAATCCTTGAGACGCGGGTTGACGTCGCCAGTGCCCGCAATCGCCGCAGCATCGCCGACCAGGTTGCCCGAGGCGAGGAGGAACGCGCCGGCCGAGCGATCGAGCAGCAGCGTTTCGCCGGGCTGCAGCGACAACGTCGCGCCGTTCCACACTGCGATCGGCAGATGCGCAACGTAACCGGCGTCGGTCTTGTCGATGAGGCCGGCGAGCTTGGCGGCAGTCACCGCCTCGTAGAGCTGTGCGAGGCTGGTGACGCCGGCTTCGACCAGCAGCACTTCCGGCTTCGCCTGCGCCTGGCGCAGCGCCACGTGGTAGTTCGCGCCAGCCTGCAGCGCCAGCTGGCTCAGCACCAGGTCGAGCGACACGACACTGACTTTCACCCCACCGAGTTCCAGCGCCTTGGCTGGCTTCAACACGGCCGCGATGTAGCTGAAACCGAGAGGCGCGGCCGCCGACTGGAGGTCGGTGGCCGGACGGCCGGCCTCGACCATCGCCGCGAGGGCGGCGACGGTCTTTTCATAGGCGAGGGTCCGCGCGTAGTCGGCTCCCGTGGCGGCCCAAG
>JAESFN010000308.1_pt1 | contig 56582 bp, 65 predicted proteins | sample 9269411 | NCBI WGS metagenome assembly JAESFN01 (sample SAMN14505399, study PRJNA617100) | algae metagenome | isolation source: Iphinoe sp. HA4291-MV1 and co-occurring heterotrophs from trail next to... | place: USA: Maunawili Falls, Hawaii | collected 2009-07-25
AGCGACCAAAATATCATGTGCAGGGCTCTGCCTCATGCGAAGGTGCGGAAACGCGCCCGATCTATAAAGGCATTCGGGCAATTTATGCACCCGCACACATCGATGTGTGGGAGGCGCATTGCCGCAGCCCAGACGATGGTTCGCTGATCCCATGGCCGACGACAGTTACGACTACCTGGTGCTCGGCTCCACCCCGCTGGCGGGGCTGCTCGCCGGTCTTCTCGCCATCGAGCACAAGCGCCGCGTCTGCCTCGTCGGCGAGCCGTTCTCGCCGTTCCGGCTGCAGCGCAGCATCGATGTCTCCATCGCCCCGGTCACCCGGCCCGAAACGCTGCTGCTGCTGAAACGCGCCGCGGCGGAGACGACGAAGCTGGTCAGCAGCTGGGGCAAGGGCCTCGTCAGCCGCGCCGATCCGCTGTTCGTCGCCGAAACGCCCGACAGCATCGCCGCCCTCGCCCATTTCCGCCACCTCGCCATCGCGCTCGGCTATGCCGTCGAGCCGGTCGCCGACCGCAACGTCTCGGACGGCCAGATGCTGCGCGTGCGCGACATGCAGCTGCTCGGCCACGGCCGGCTCGAACCGGCCCTCGAAAGCTGGCTGGCCAAGCACGAGGTCCGCCACCTCGATCGCGCCGATACCGAACTGACGCTGCGCAAGGACGGCACTGCCCGTATCGTCAACGCCGGCCATAGCGTCGAGGCCACGCAGGTGATCCTCGCCGGCGACGACGCGGCGCTCGAGTACCTGCCGGAGGACGCACTAGACCGCAGCCTCGAGGCGGTGCCCGGCGCCGCCATGCTGCTCGACTCGGCCAGGCCGCTGCCGGCTCCGTATGTGTCATTCGTCGATCGCGGCGTGGTGCTGGTGCAGGATGGCAAGGTCAGCGTCTCGGCGCTGCTCACGGGCGACCCCACCACCGCCCGGGCCCGGCTCGGCAGCGCCGTCGCCAAGGCCGGTGCGCTACGGCTCGCCGGGGAAACCGTTGTCGGCAGTCTGCGGACCAGTGACGGCGCGCCCTATATCGGCCCGGCCCGCGGCCACAAGGCCATCGTCATCGCCGCCCTCGGCCCGACCGGCGCATTCCTCGCGCCGGCCCTCGCCCGTCACATCGCAGGCACGGCGCCGACCGATGAGGCCGAGTGGTTCGCCGCCCGCGGCGCGACGCGTGGCAACCAGCGCCTGTTCGCCGCCGATTACCTGGCGGTGCCGGCGTGAGCGACACCCCCAACCGCCTCAGCGCCGGTGCGCCACACGGCCTCGGCGGCGCCGAGCTTGATCGCAAGGCGCCGCTGCAGTTCCGCCTCAACGGCCGCACCATCCACGGCTTTGCCGGCGACACCGTGCTCTCGGCCGCCATCGCCAGCGGCATCCAGATCGCCGGCCGGCATGGCGACGAAGCACTGGCGCTCGACGAGGGCTTTGCGCCGCTGGTCAGCTCCGGCAAGGGTCCGGCGCTGCCGATGGAGCGCACGCCGGCATTGCCCGGCCTCAACCTCGTGACCATCGGCATCCGCCGCGACCCGATCGCCTCGGGCGGACTGCTCGGCGCGCTCAGGCACAAGCTGCTCGGCCCGGCGCGGACGCTCAACCATCGCTTCGGCGACACGCAGCTGCCCAGCCCGCCCTGGCACAACGCGGCCATCGACGACACCATCGAGACCGATTTCGCCATCGTCGGCGGCGGCGTCGCGGGGCTCAGCGCCGCGGTCGCCGCCTCGGCCGCCGGCAAGCGCGCCATCCTGATCGAGCGCACCCAGAGCCTCGGGGGCACGATCCGCTATTTTGGCGCGGTCGACGCCGAGGCCTCGCCCGATACCACCATCGAGCGGTTGATCGCCGGGCTCGACGGCAAGGGCCCGGTCACCACCCTCACCCGCGCCGAGGCCTTCGCCATCGCCGGCACGACGCTGAAAGTGCACCAGGTGGTGGTCGAGGGCGGTCGCCCCGCCTCGCGCGTCATCGCCATCGCAGCCAAACACGTCATCCTCGCCACCGGGGCCATCGAGCGGCTGCCGCTGTTCCCGGGCAACCGCACGCCCGGCATCGTCGGGGCGCTCACCGCCTTCCTCCGCGCCGAGCGGTTCGGCGTCTGGCCCGGCCGCCGTGCGCTGTTCACCACGCCCAACAGCTTCGCCTACCGGCTGGCGCTGCACGCGGCGGACGCCGGCGTCGAGGTGCAGCGCATCGTCGACAGCCGGCTCAACACCACCTCGCGCTTCGTCGATTTTGCCAAGGCAACCGGCATCACCCTCGCCTCGGCGCTGGCCCCGAGCCACGCCGAACCGCTGGAGCGCAACCAGCCCGGCCTGCGCGTCGGCTTCGCCGTCGCCATCGACGAGATCGCGCAGGATTCGACCGCCATCGAGACCGACCAGCTGATCGCCGCCGGCGCCTGGCAGCCCGAAATCCTGCTCTGGCTGCGCGCCGGCGGCTCAGCCGCCTGGGACGCCGCCAATGGCTGGCTCGGTCCGCGCGGCACCCTCCCCTCCGTGGCCCTCGCCGGCTCCGCCGCTGGGCTTCACACCACTGCCGCGGCGCTCAGCAGCGGCAAGGCTGCCGTCCTCGACTTTCTCGGCAAGGCCGCGCCGCCGGTGGTCGACAACATCATCGAGGAAGCCTTCGAGACCCCGGACGCCCGCAACCCGGTCGCACCGTTCCGCCCGGCCGCCCGTGGCGCCACCTATCTCGATCGCGGCTCGTCGCTGATCACCCGCCGCGCCGCGGCCGCCAGCAAGCACGGCATCTCGGGCCTCGCCACCCGCGCCGTCCAGCTCGGGCTCGGCGATATCGCCGCCGCCGTCGATATCGGCGCCATGGCCGCCTGCGACGCCGGCTCCGTCGCCGCCGAACGCTGCGCCCTGTCGGGCGAAATCATCGACACCGGCTGGCGCGTCCCCGTGCCCCCGGTGCTGGACGAAGACGTGCCCACCCCGCCCGCCTATCTCGCCGGCCGCTTTGGCGACAAGCCGCAGATCTGGGCCATCACCGCCGCCGACGCCCGCTCATTCGAGCCCGGCTGCCTGATCTTCGAGAACTCCGCGCTGAGCGACCCGCTCAAAGCCATCGGCGTCACCTACGCCCCGCATCGCCCCGGCGCCAACGGCGGCATCGCGCTGCTGGGCAAGGTGCCGGAAGCCGCGGGTGCGGAGCTCTATGTGCGCGATGCGGGGACTTCGGTGGCGTCGCGGCTCACCGAGCGGCTGAAGAAGTCTGCTTAGAAGCCACAGCACTCCCCACCCCACCGGTGTCATCCCAGCGAAAGCTGGGACCCAACTCGCCGCCGGCGCAAACGGACAGGTGGGTCCCAGCTTTCGCTGGGATGACATCGAGGATGTTGAGGGTCTGGAGGACCGCCCCTGCCCCTAGCTCGCCCGCTTCTCGGCGGTCTCCCGCGCCCGGCGCAGCACGTCGGCATATTCCGGGTTGAAGCGCAGTTCGGCCATCTTGATCGCTGCGTCGAGTCGCGCGGCGACGACACGGTCAGCAGGGTTCTGGCGGAAATTCTCGAGGTTGCGCTGCACGTGCACCTCCAGCGCCTGGCCCACCTGGGTCCAGGTCTGGTCGAACATGGCGTTGAGCGCCAGCGAATCGCGGCAATCGCGGATCGTCGCCAGCACGTAGCAGCCGTTGAGCGCTGCAAGCACCTGGTCGCTGTCGATCCGGTCGGTGCCGGTATGCCGGCGCAGCGCCAGGTTGACGTTCGGCGACACGTCGCGAAGCTTGGGCTCCACCAGCTCCGACACCGTCTTGGTCAGCGCCGCAACCGCGGTCGACCAGCGGGTCAGCCGGCCCAGCTCGACATAGCCGGTCACCGCCCGCATCAGCCGGTGGAACCGATCGATGGCGCGGCAGGTCAAATCGATATCGGCGAAGGCGCCGTGCTGGTCGAGTGCCGGGATCTGCCCCTGGGCGTGCGACAGGATCGCCTCGATCAACGGCGCAAAGCCGGCGCGCTGCAGCGACGCCTCGGTGGCGGAACCCGACAACCGGATCGCCGCGGCCATCATCTTGCCGGGGTGGGTCACCTGCCCCATCGCCGCCTGGAACAGCAGCGAGGAAACGGCATGGTCATTGAGCGGCATCGACTGCAGCGCGACGCCGAGCGCCGTCTCGTCAGTCATGCCGTTGGCGGCGCGGCCGAAGGCCTGCGCCTTGTCGAGCAGGCTCCGGCACTTCAGCGCGTTCAGCACCACGCCGACACGGCGATAGGCTTCTTCGCCGCCCATCTGCAGCTGGATCCGGCGCTCCGCATCGGGGGTGCCGACCGCCGCGATGGCGGCGCGGGCGCGCTGCAGCAATTCGGGCATCAGGAGGTCGAGCGCCTGGCGCGCCTCGGGGTCTTCGTCGGTGGCGGTGGCGTCGATCAGGTCGGGCGCCACGTCACGCAGCATCCAGGTCCAGACGCCGCGCGCGTGGGCTTCGGCGATGCCGCCGTCAAAATCGAATCCCGCGGCGCCGGGGACGATCACCGCGTCGATCAGCCCGAAAAACGGCCGTACGGCGCGCTGCGACCGGGCCGTTCCAGACGATTGGGGACGAATAACAGTATCGGGCATGAAAACCGGCGGGCGTCAGGGTCCGAGGATAGTCCTCGAACCTAGCGCCCGATGGTAAATAAAGACTATCCGGAAGCCCCGCCCGCGATCACATCGCTGTCAGGCGGCGAGGCCGTCGGGACAACCGAAAGCCTCAGCCGGCGACGCTCCAGGTGTTGTCCGCCTCGCGGCAGGCCGTACCCTTCTTGGCGTGCGGCGCGCCGGCGATGGTCACCGTGTGGGTGAAGTCGCGGCAGTTGGTGTTGTTCACCGTCACATACGGGCCCACGGTCACCGAACCGCTGACGCCCTTGTCGCCGACCCAGGTGCGCGGGGCGCCGGGGCGACCGAAGGTCAGGGCGTTGAACTGGGCGCTCGCCGCCTCCGACTTGTCGCGGGCCGAGAGCTGGCCGAGCACGGAGCCATCGAGGAATGCCGTAACGTCGTTCATCGTCGTGGCGCCGGCGGTCTGGATGGCGCCCGGCGCCGGCACCGAGGCCGGGGTGATGGTCGGCTGCGTTCCCAGCTGCGAGTTCGGCTGCGGCAGCGTCGGCCCGAGGGCGATATCGGAGGTCGAGGGACCCATGCTGCAACCGGCAAGCAGGAGCATGGCGAAAAGGGGGACGGCGCGGACGATCTGCTGCATGTCGGTCTCGAGGGGGTGGCCGAGGCCCTTATTCCTTACGTATTGAGGCAAAAGTGCGGAAACCCGCAACCTTTGCGGCTGGAAGCCGCAATTCGGCCAGGAGGCCCCCCAGCACTGAGCGTTTCAATTGCAGGGAGCCGCCGTAGACGTCAACCAGTTCCTTGACGATATCCAGACCCAGTCCCGAACCGGGGGTCTTCTCGTCCAGCCTGACACCGCGGCGCAACACTTTGGTCGCCTCTTCCTCGGTCAGCCCCGGCCCGTCGTCGTCGATCTTGATCAACAGGTTTGCCGCGCCGCCGCTGCGCTCGGCGATGACCGTCACGCCGATCGAGGATTTTGCCCATTTGCAGGCATTGTCGAGCAGGTTGCCCGCCATCTCCTCGAGGTCGCCCTCGTCGCCGCGGAACCACGGCAGCGACGCATCCGGCCGCACCATGGCGATGGTCACCTGCGGGTTGAGCTTCTGCATCACCCGGGTCAGCCGCAGCATCACGTGGGTGGCGTCGGCTTTCTTGCCGACCACGGTCGAGCGCGCCGCCAGCCGGGCGCGGTCGAGATAGGTGCTGACCAGCTGGCTCATCTTCTCGGTCTCGGTGGCCACCACCTTGGCAAGACCGTTCTTCTTGTCGATGTTGGCCTCGTTGCGCAGCACCGCGATCGGCGTTTTCAGCCCATGCGCGAGGTTGCCCACCTGGTTGCGGGCCCGCTCGACGATCTGCGCGTTGGAGCGCAGCAGTTCGTTGATCTCCTCCGACAGCGGCGCCAGCTCCGCCGGGTAGGCGCCGGTGAGCGAGGCCGCATCGCCCTCGCGCACCGTCTCCACCTCGCGCCGCAGCCGCCCGATCGGCCTGAGCGCCAGCCGCGCCACGATCGTCGACATCACCGCCAGCATGATCGCCACCGCCCCGAGCACGATCAGCGTCTGCCCACGGAACTCGTCGACCAGCGACAGGATTTCGTCGAGCGAGCCGGTGACCATGATGTGGAGCGGCATGCCGTTCACCGTCACGGCGCGCTCGATCACCCGGATCTTGATGTTGAACGGGTCGGTCAGCACCGCCGACTTGGAATTCGTCGCATCGAAGGGCCCCGGCAGCGGCCCCAGCACCATGCCGACATAGGAATTGGAGAAGTTGAGCAGTTCGCCCTGGTCGTCGCGAATCGCCCAGTACCAGCCTGAACCCGTCCGGTCGAAGCGCGGGTCGGCGACCTTGATCTGGTCGGATTTCGGCGTGTCGGAGAGGAGGCTCAGGTCGGTCAGCGTCTCGACATGGAACTCCAGCGTCTCGACCAGCGAGTTATCCAGCGCCCGCGAATAGAGTTCGGTGAGCAGGAACGCCGTCGCCACCAGCGCCACGATCAGCCAGCCGGCCGACAGCAGGAACAGCGAAGCCGCAATCGAGCCCTTCCGCTGCGCTACCGGCAGCACCGGCGGTGCGTCAGTCACCGCGATCCTCCCCTGCAAGGCAGGAGAGGCGGGCGGGCGCTAGAGCTGTCGTCCCGTAAGAAATGGCCCGCCCTCAGTCCTCGGCGATCTGGTAGCCCAGCCCGCGCACCGTCTGGATGCAGTCATCCGGCAGCTTCTTGCGCAGGCGGCCGACGAACACTTCGATCGTATTGGAGTCGCGGTCGAAGTCCTGATCGTACAGGTGCTCGGTCAGCTCGGTGCGCGAGATCACCTTGCCCTTGTGGTGCATCAGGTAGCTGAGCAACCGCAATTCGTGGCTGGTGAGCTTCACCGAGTGCCCGTCCACCGTAACCTTCCCGGCCTTCACGTCGAGCCGCACCGAGCCGGCGCTGATCTCGTTCGAGGCCTGCCCGGCGGCGCGACGCACCAGCGCACGGACGCGGGCCAGCACTTCTTCCATGTGGAAGGGCTTTGCGACGTAGTCGTCGGCGCCGGCATCGATGCCCTGCACCTTGTCGCTCCAGCGATCGCGGGCGGTCAGCAGCAGCACCGGCATCTTCTTGCCGGCCCGGCGCCATTCCTCGAGCACCGAGAGGCCGTCCATCTGCGGCAGGCCGATATCGAGCACCACGGCGTCGTACGGTTCCGTATCGCCGAGGAAATGGCCTTCCTCGCCGTCGAACGCCACGTCGACCACGTAGCCGCCTTCCGTCAGCGCGTCCTTCAGCTGCCGGTTGAGATTGGTGTCGTCTTCAACGACGAGAATGCGCATCGAAAAGTCCCCTATTGCCGCCGCGACAGGTCCCGCGCCCGGCAACAGCCGGCCCTACGCGCGAGAGGTATCCGACGGTGATGTTATGTGAGGCGTCACTGAGCCGGCAAGCTCACAGGTTTGCTTTCGCCATATTCGTCCATGACGTTGACCTGCCACTCCCACTGGCCGCCGACCATGCAGACGCGGGCCTGCGACGAGATGATCTTGCCATCGACGCCCGACTGCGCGATCGCCTGGCTCAGCTGCACCAGCTCGCCATTGTCGATCATCTGCTGGATTTCGCGCTTCGTCAGGCACTCCTGCGCCACCGCAGGCGCCGCAACGCCGAAAGCCAGCCCCAGCGCCACAACGCCGGCCGCCACCAATGTCAGTTTCCGTGTCATCGGTGGGTTATGCGGGACAATGGCTGAATGCGGGATGAACAGCGTTATTCCGTCGCAAGCTCGTCCTCGCGGACCTCTTCGGGAGCGTCCAAGAGTCCGTTGTCCCTAAAGAGGGATTTCACGACCACGTATGCCAAGCCGATTATCGCCGCCAAGTTTTGCACCATCAGCGCCGGCAAGAGCCAGTCGTAGTCGGTAAAGCTCCAGACACCGCCGCCGACGAGACCTAGGAGCAGGCACTGGAACAGCAGCAGTACACCCATCATCCCCATGAGGACGTACGACCACATCCGCTTGTGAGTATAGTGGTCCCGCAGCCCCCTGAGGTGCTCATACCTCGCTTCGGCCTTGATCGCCACAGCACCGAACCGCTTGTTCCAAAGGCGCTCAACACGCCGCGGATTCTCTCGGACCTTGCCGATGTCTCCGCGGATTTGATCAAGACTAGGAAGCGACTGGCCGGCCGCATCTTGGCTAGGGAGCGACTTGTCGGCGGTGCCCCCCTCACCGCCGGCATCATCAGACATCCTTCAGTCTGTACTCCATCATCTCACGAGATACGGCGAACGCGCTCGCCAAGCTGGTTACCGGTGCCGACTTTACCGGACTCAACAGCCGCCGAGGGACCAGGAGGTTTGCGGCGAAGCAATTCGCTTCCTGCTCCATCGGGTCTCGTTCACTGGGACGCTGGAACCGCGGAAGCACCGGATAGCGATCGGGATGCTCCAAGTAGTAGGACCGATGCAGAATCCAGTGCCCCAGTTCATGGGCGATCGTGAACGTCTGGCGAGTTAGTGGGTCGGCACTATTGACGTAGAGACGGCGAGCCTCGAAATCGCAGAAGCCCGCAACAGTCTCCGCGTACTGGTCAAAGGGATCGAAAACCACGTCAACGCCAGCACCCTCAGCAATCTCAAGAACGGGGATAGGCGGCACTGAAAACGGCGCGGAAAGGCGATCAGCCTCGCGGCGGCAATGATCCCACCTCGGCCGAACTAGCGGCCGCGCGGTGACGTCGGCATCAATGGTCATCCTCAGCTCCTTCCGACGGTACCGCCGGACCTCCCGTAGAGCGAATCCCACTCTACGGCGCTGCATAAATAATCACAATACGTCAAGAATACTGGGGCCGAGCGATGCGCTGCGTCGGCATCTGCCATGCGTCGCGCAGATGCATCTCCAAGCACCCGCGCGACTAAACTACTTAGGAAGCCTCAAGGTTTCATTGACGGGCGCATCTTGCTGCTGCCTCGGTCCTACCCCTTAATCCCCTTCCGCAAGAACAGGATCGCCAGCCCCTCCATCAGCAGCTGACCTGCCGCCTGTCCCTCGAAGCTGGGGAGGTCGATGCCGACCAGCTGGCTGATGGCGGCCAGCATCATCGCAGCGGCGACGAGGTAGGTTTTGAAGCCGTCGAGAAAACCGAGGTTCATCAAGAGTCTCCTGAGGTTGTGAGTGATGAGGCGGCTGATGAGCCGCAGCCGGTGACGGGCCAGCGCCTGGCTGAGCCCGTCGAAGATCGTCTTACGCATGGAAGGCGCCCGCCGCGGGGTGCCCGGCGCCAAACACCGGGCTCAGCTGCGCCACCGTGAAGCCGAACGCCACCGGCAGCGCGCCGAAATCGGCCGCCTGCGCCGCCGCCGTGTAGGTGGCCGACGGCGCGGTCACGTCAAAGCTCCGCACCGGCGTTGCGCCATCGAAAATGGTGACGTGATAGGCCTCGGGCAGGTGTTCGAGCGGCACCTCCGCCGCGGCCCAGGCGCCGGCATCGGCGCGGCTCCGCCGCAGCCAGCCGAGCGCCACGTCGTCCCCTGGCCCGCGCAGCGCCCGCAAATGCACCGGCGGCAGCGGCAGCACCGGCCCAAGCCCGAGTGTCGCAGCGAACGCCGTCCCGGTCGCATCATGCCGCCCGGCAAAGGCCTGCAGCGCCAGCGTGCCGCCGAGCCAATCGGCCTCAACCGGCAGCACCGCGACATTCCCGTCGAGCACCACCAGCCGGCTGCCCGCCGCCGCCGGCCCCATCGCCACGTCGCTGCCGCCCTGTCCGCGCAACAAGTCCGTCAGCCGATAGCGCCCGGGCGCAACCAGTTCAGCGCCGGCAAAACCCAGCACCTCCCATTCGCCCGCGTCGGTCTCGACCGCGATGCGGTTGGCCCCGGCCAGCGCCACCTCGAAATCCGAGGGCGACAGGTGCCCGCCCGAGAGCGCAATCTCGATACTCCGCCGATCCCGCATATGCAGCGGCCCCGGACCCAGCGGCGTCACCAGTTCGCCCATCGCCACCGGCCGAGCCAAGCGCGCCAGCCGCGCCCCGGTCGCCGACAGCTGCACATCCACCTGCCCCGGCCACGGGCTGGCAAAGGCCGCCAGCAGCAGCCGCGACTGCGCCGGCGTCGCCGGGTCCGGCGGCAGGTGCGCCGCCAGCAGTGCCGGCACCGCCCCGGGCGCCGGTCCCGCCGCCGCCCGAGCCGGCCGGTCGCTCAGCACCGCCGCCCGCAGCACCGGCGGCACCGCCCGCGCCGACACCTTTCGCGCCAATCCATCGCGGATTTCCGCAATCTCGAACGGCCCCTCGCCCGCCCCGGCAAGCGCCACCACGTCGCCCACCTCGAGCGCCGCAGCCGATGGCGGCAGGGCAAACTCCAGCGTGTCGCGCCGCGCGCTCGCCGCCAGCAGCAACTGTTCCGCCGCCGCCCGCGCGGAAGCGCCATCGAGCACCAGCCCCGAATTCTCGGCCGACACCGCCGCCCCCTCGGGCCGCATCGCCGTCACCGTGCCGGCCAGGTAATCCCGCTCGCGATCGACAAACCCCAGCGCCAGCCGCGCCACTTCCTCGGACGGGTCTGGCCGCCGCCGCGCGGTCAGCGGACCGTCCTCCTTCACCAGCCCGTCCGCGGCAAGCGTCGCCGCCACCGCCCCCGGCCGCACCAGTTGCAGGCCGTCCGCCCCGTCGCGCACACTCAACCCAGCCGCCGCCAGCGCCGAACCCGTGGCGTCGCGCCACGACACCACGCCCTCGATCGTCACCCCGTGCACCAGCGGCGGCGCCACGTCGGCCGCCCCGAGCGTCACGCCGTAATCCGCCGCCACGGCGCGAGCCAGTTCGTCCGCCGCCAGCGCCCCGAGCCGGCCGGTCAGCCAATGCCCCGCCGCGTGGTTTTCGCCATCCGCCCAGGTCGCCGCATCCGCGGGAAACGCCGGATACGGCCGTGCATCCCAGGTCCACAGCGACACCCGCTCGACCATCGGATCGCCCTCCCAATGCGCCAAGTGCGCCCGCAGGAACTGCCGCTGCATCAGCGCATCCGGCGCGCCCGACGAGAAATACGGCCGCCCGCCCTCAGAGCTCTTAGCGTCGGGAAAGACGTTCGGCTGGTTCGCCCCCTTGTCGACCGCCCCGCAGCCGAGCTCGGTCAGCCACACGGGTTTTGCCCCCGGCACCCACCCCGTCGGCGTCGCCGAGCGCACCCCGCCTACCCGGTCGTGATGCGCGTTGACCCACCACCCGGCGATATCCTTGAAGCGCCAGACCCAGTGCTCGCCATGCGCCCCATCGCTGATCGGCGAACGTACCCCTGCCAGCCGATCGGCCGCCGACGCATAGTACCAGTCGAACCCCTCGCCCCCGTCGATCCCGGCCTCGATGTACGCCAGGTCATACGGCCCGCCCGCTCCGGCATCCGGCCCATCCTCGCCGTCGCGCCAGTCGGTGGTCGGCATGTAGCTGTCGATCCCCACCGCGTCGATGTTGGGCGAGGCCCACAACGGATCGAGGTGGAACAGCTTGTCCCCAGGCGCGTCCGGCGGCTGGTACCCGTGGTACTCGGTCCAGTCCGCCGCATAGGTCAGCTTCACCCCGGGCGCCAGCGCCCGCGCCTCCGCCGCCAGCGTCACCAGCGCACCGACGAACGGGAACCCGCTCGTCCCGCGCAGCGTGGTCATCCCGACCATCTCCGAGCCGATCACCAGCGCCTCGGCCCCCGCCTCGTGCGCTAGCGCCGCGTAGTGCCGCACCATCCGCCGAAACCCCCAGCCGGTGGATGAACCGACAAACGCCGCCACCTGCGCGTTCAGCGCCGCCGTGCCCTCGGGCGAGCCCACCGTTCCCGCCGCCGGATCGCAGCCGATCCGCCCGCGCCACGGGTAAGCCGGCTGCCCCATCGGGTTGCCCGAGGGGATGTCCATCAGCACCATCGGATAGAGCGTCACCGCCAGCCCGCGTGCCTTCAGGTCCGCAATCGCCGCCAGGACGCTCGCATCCGACGGCGTCCCGCCATAAGCCGGCCCGCCAGCGTGCTGGCTGACCACCTCCGCCGTCGCCCGCGTCAGCCCGGCGACGCTCCAGCTTGCGCCCTGCACTGCGCGGTTCGCCGCCTCGACTTTCGGCCTGATCGAACACTCGCCGCAGCGCAGGTCGTCGCCGAACCAGCTCACCACCAGCGACACGTGCTCGAGGTTCGGGCACAGCGCCGCCAGCTCGTCGATCGACAGCGTCCAGTCGCTCAGCAGCGCCGAGCCATGCGCGTTCTCGTGCGCCGTCGCGCCGAACCCGGTCACCCGCACTCGCGCCACCGGGTCGTAGCCGAACTCGGTCGCCCCGGGGATCACCGTCACCGAGCGGATTTTCGGCTCCAGTTCCCCCACCACCCGACACAGCTCCACCGTGATGTTGGGGATGCGGTTGCCGAACTCCGCCAGCGGCAGCCGCTCGAACACCAGGTAGCAGAGCCCGCGATAGGCCGGCGCCGCGTCCGCCCCTTGCTTCGCCTCGATCAGGCTGTCGGCGCCTTGCGTCTCCGTCCCGCGATAGAAGCGCAGCGTCAGCCCCTCGGTTTCGAGCAACTGCCCATCCGCCCAGATCCGCCCCAGCCGGTGCACCTCGCCCTCGCACAGCCCCACCGCAAAGCTCGCGACGATCTCGCTGCCCTCTGCCGGTGCCGTGCCCTTGGCGCCCGACGTCTCGGCCGCCAGCTCCTCCAGCTCGGTCGCCCAGATGATGTTGCCGCCGAGCCGCCCCCAGCCATAAAGCCGCGGCACCGCCCCGCCCTCGGCCGACCCCGACAGCCGTATATCCGCCCCCGGCGCCTGCTGCGGCTTCTCCGCGAACAGCGCCTGGTCGACCACCGACCCCGCCAGCGCCCCCAGCGCCCGCCCGATGGTCGCGCCAATCGGCCCGCCAATCGCGCCCCCGATGAACTGCCCGGCCACGGACAGCGCGAGAGTTGCCATTCACACCACCTCCGGAAACGCCCACACCCCAGCCACCCGCCGCGCCCAGCCCTCGGTGAGGTTCCCCTCGACCACGCCCAGCCGCTCCTGCGCGTGGACGAACCGCCCCTCGCCCACCAGCACCCCGCAATGCCGCGGCAGCGCCGAAGCCCCCATGCGGAACAGCAGCACCGCCCCCGGCATCATCCCGCCTGGCCGCAGCCACTGCTCCGCCAGCGCCTGCAATTCCCCCGCATGCGACGCATCCCGCCAGTCCGCCCGATAGTTCGGCAGAGCCGGCGGCTCGGTCCCGTAGACGGTCCGCCACACCCCGACGAGCAGCCCGAGGCAATCGCACCCGGCCCCCAGCGTCGCCGCCCGGTGCCGATACGGCGTGCCGACCCAGGCCCGGGCCGCCGCCACGATGTCCGCCCTCATCCGACCAGCTTCCGCCCGTTCATCTCGGCGCCCGGCCGCGGATAGCGCAGCATGTAGTCGTTGCCCGGGATGTGCGGAAAGCCCCGGAAACGCTCGGCGTTGCCGAACTTCTGCCGGCACGTCGCAAACCGCCGGTCACAGCCCGCGGTCAGGATGAGCCCGTCGCCCTCAACCACCCAGTCTCCCACCGGCGCCGCAAACCCGAGCACGTCCACCCCGCCCAGCCGCTCCGCCGTCACCACCCGGTCGCGCAGCCCCGCGCGCTTGCCCGAGCCCCACGCCGCCACCCCGAACGCAAACCAGCCCTCGGCGAACCCATCGATCCCCGCGAGCACCAGCCGGAACCGGTCGCGCACCCCGAGCACCGTCGCCTCGGCCCGCAGCGCCGGATCCATCAGGTCCACCCCGCACCGCGCGTCGCCCAGTTCGGCGTCGCACAGCGCCTGCCAGATCCGCCCGCGCTTCTGGTTGATGGCGTGCTGGGCCGAGCGCAGTTCTGCCCGGAACACCCCGTCCTCGCGCACGATCTCGCCGATCGTCGTCCGGCTCACCAGCATGCGCTCGGTCGGAGCGCGCCAGTTCACCCGCCAGGTCTCGACCTCGGCCCCGTCGAACCGCCCGAGCAGGATGTCGTCCTCGTCGATCGCGTCCGAATGCAGCACGCCCACCACCTCGGCGGTGTCCACCTGCGCCCCGAGTTTGGCCGTCCCCGCCCCGCCATCCAGCCCATGCGCCGGCAGGTAGTCGGTCCCACCAAAACTCAGCGGCACGTCATGGTCGGTGAACCCCAGCACCAGCCCGTCACCCCGCGCGATCCGCCAGCACGTCGCCAGCGTCGTCGCGCCGCTCGCGATATGCGCGGCAAAGCCCGCCTCCAGCACCCTCATTCGCGCACCTCGATCAGGGGAATTGCCGGCACTTCGGCGGCGTCGAAGCTGGTGAGCTCGACATCCAGCCGGTCGATGTCGAATCGCACCGGCACATCGAACAGGAACCCCGCCGTCACCGCCGCGCCCGCCGCCGGCGCCGCATCCAGCGTCACCACCCCGGTCAGCGCATCCACATAGAAGTCGGCGGCAGCGAGGGAGGAGCCCGCCACCGCCACCACCACCGAGCCCAAAACCGGCTTGGTGATGGGTCTCAGGTACGGATCGAAGTTCGCCCCGTACCGCTTTGTCAGTGCAAACGAAACCCGCGTGCCATCACCGACCCCGATCGCCTGGTCCAGCGCCGTCGGCACCTCCGTCCCGTTCGACGAATAGTCGAGCCCGTCGCGCCACAGGAAGCTATGAAACCGCCCGCGCCGCTCCTCGAAGAACGCCAGCACCGCCCGCATATCGGCCCGCGATTTCACCCCGTACCCGGCATTGTACCGCCGCCGCGAATGCCCCCACCGGCTGTTCCGCTCCTCCCGCCCCGAGGCGAGCGTCACGACGTCAGTAGCGCGCTCGGGCCCGCCGCGGGCACCGAGCGCCACGTCGAGGGGGAAGCGGATTGGGTGGAAACTCATGAGCCCCGCGTCCCCCGCCGCACCGCCCGCAGCAGCATCGCGCTCACCTCCGCCTCGCTCGCCGCAAAGCTTCGCGCATCGCTCGCAGTCACGTTGAACGTCACGTTCACCGCCCCGCCCCCGCCGCTCGCCACGCCCAGCCGCCCGTCGCTCCCCCGCGCCAGCGGCAAAATCGCCTCGGCGCCCGCCTCGCCCGCCAATCCCAATCCTCGCCCGAGCGGGAAATACGCCGGGCTCGCCAGCACGCCGCCCTTGGCGAACGGCGTTACCGACGGGTTGGTCAGCTGGAACAGGCTCTCGATCGCCCCGCTCACCAGGTTGCCGATCGGCTGGAACGCTGCCTTCAGCGCGATGTCGGCAAAGCTGCGCGCCACCTCGCCCAGCACCGATTTCAGCGATTTGCCGTCGAGCAGCGCGCCGCGAAACGCCCGGCTCAGCGCCCGCCCCACCCCATCGGCCAGCTCGCCGATCCGCTCCAGCTCGAGCGTCACGTCGCCGAGCGCCTCGATGCTGTCGCCAAACGGGTCTGCCATCACCTCACCTCATCGGGAAACGCCGACATCAGCCGGCCCAGCGCTTCGCGCCCCGGCGCTTCGCCGCGCGCGCGCCCGCTGGTCGCCTCGAACGCCGCCGCCAGCTCGCGCGGCGTCAGCCCCCAGAAATCGCGCGAACTGAGCTTCAGCACGCCGAACCCAAGCTGCATCGCCTCATTCCACGGAAACGCCCTCATGCCGCCTCCCCGAACGTCGCGCGCAGCAGCCGCGCCGCGATCCCCGCCGCGCCCTTCAGCCCGCCCTCGATCGCCATGCGCGCCAGGTCGTCGTCGGTCACCGCATTGCCGCCACCGCGCAGCCCCGCCCCGATGATCGCCGTCAGATCCCGCGCCGATACCCGCCCGGAGCTGAACCGCTCGCTTAAGCCCACGAGATCCCCCGCCTGCAGCCGCGCCTCCAGCTCCGCCAACGCCCCCAGCGTTAGGCACAGGGTTCGCTCCTCGCCCTCGAACACCGCAGAGATTTCACCCCTTTGCGCGTTCGCCATCACGCCACCGCAAAGCTCAGTTGCCCGGCGCTTTCCAGCGCCAGCTCGAACGTCACCTCGCCGGCGTGGTCGGCCGAAAACTCCAGCGCGACGATCTGGAACGGTCCCTCGACCGTGCCGAAATCGGGCAGGATCAGCTGCCAGCTGCGGATCGTCCCCGCAAAGAACAGCGCCCGGATCGTCGCGTCTGAGGCCTGGTCCTTGAAGATCCCCGAACCCGCCACCGCCGCCCGCTTGATGCCGCCGCCGGCCAGCAGCTCGCGCCAGCGCCCGGCGCTCTCGGCATCGGTCACATCGATCGCCGCGGCGTTGAACGCGAGGCTCCGCGAGCGCAGCCCCGCCACCGTCGCAAAACTCCCCGACCCGGTCTGGTCGAGCTTCAAAAGCATGTCCTTGCCGCTCTGGGCCGCCATGTCAGGTCCTCATCAAATGGGTTCGGAAAGGAAGCGAAACGCCACCGCCGCCCGGGCCTGCCCGGTCTCGGCATCGACAGCCGTATCGGTCCGCTCATGCTGGCGATGCGTCACCCGGATCGCCGCCGGAGCCAGCGCCTCGGCCACTGTCACGACGCGCTCGGCGATCACCAGCGCCGCCTTCCGGCTGGGCTGTCCCGCCCATACGTGCAGCGTCACCCGATGCTCATGCCCGGGCGCCACGTCGCCATCACGCGGCAGCAGATCGTGCCGCGCGATGGCGACGTACGGCGGCGCTGCAGCCTGCGGCGGCGCATCGAAGATGCCGACGCCGGCGAGTTCGGGGTCGCCGCGAAGATCGGCGACCAGCACCGATTGCAGAAGAAGGATCGGATGGGTCATGGCGAGCCGCCCCACCCCACCCTTGATCCCTCCCCATCAAGGGGAGGGAGACGCTGTGGCACCGGCCCCCTCCCTCCCCCTTGTGGGGAGGGTAGCGGAGCTAGGGCCGCCGGCCCGTAGCGCAGCTGGGTGGGGGTGTGCCCCGCGCTCGATATCAAGCCGCTCACCCCACCACCCCCGTCTCCACGCAGGCACAGCTCAACCAGGCCCGCCGCCCGTTCAAATCCGCCGCCGAAACCACGCTCAGCCACCGCCCGCGGTAGCCGAACCGGTCGCCCGCCTTCACGTCCGACCGGAACCGCACCACCACCGAGTGGCTCACCGCCACGCCGCGCGCATCGGCCTCTGTCACCTGCCGCCCGCTCAGCGCCCGCACCCGCGCCCACAGCGCCGTCACCGGCACGAACAGCACTGCGTGCCCGCCCTCATCCTCGCTCGCGGTGTCACGCCGCTGCAGCGACACGCGGTCGGTGAGGCTCCCCACCGGCGGGGCCGCCTCGCTCACAGCCGCACCTGCCGGTAGCCCGCCACCAGCCGCTCGAACCCGGCAGGCGCAGCCGCGTCCGCCACCGCATCGCGGTGCTCGAACCAGTGTGCCACCAGCGCCAGCACCGCCTGCTTCAGGTCGCGCGGCACATCGGCCGCCGCACCAAACCCGGCGGCATAGTCGATCTCGATCCCCAGCCGCTCCCGCAGCACCGGCATCCCCGCCACGGTCGCAGGCAGCAGCAACCGCGCCGGCAGGGCGCCGGTCTCGGCCTGGAACTGCCCCAGCCCGAGTACGTGCTCGTCGTCCTGCTCGTCGAACACCCGGATCGCGGTGAGCTCGATGAGCGGCGCCACCGGCAGTGTCACCGCCCGGGGGGCCGGCCAGGCATCGAGCACCGCCCGCCAGCTCTGGCGCACCAGCGCCCGGCCCGTGGTGCCCTCGACATGCAGCCGTGCCGCCGCAATCAGCGTCGTCACCAGCGCATCCTCGGCAGTGGAATCGAGCCGCAGGAAAGCCTTGGCCTCGACAAGCGAAACCGGCTCCTCCGCGGGTCCCGCGAGAAGATAGGAGATCATCGGATGTCCTTGGAAATGAGTGACATCCGGCCTCGCCGCAACGCCTTCTCCCCTTGCGGGAGAAGGTGGCCGAAGGCCGGATGAGGGGTCCGCAACCGGAGGTTGCGCGACCTGAGCAAAGCGATGGTCGACGAGCTCGCGGAGAGATACCCCTCATCCGCCCTTCGGGCACCTTCTCCCGCAAGGGGAGAAGGCACTAGCCGAGAGATCAGCTCACCGAAAACTTCAGCAGCTTGATCGCGTCATAGTCCTGCACCCCGCCGCCCACGCGCTTGGTCGTGTAGAACAGCACATACGGCTTGGCCGAATACGGGTCGCGCAGCACATTCACCCCGGTGCGATCCACCACCAGGTAGCCACGCCGGAAGTCGCCGAACGCCAGCGGCGTCGCCGCGGCCGCCACGTCCGGCATGTCCTCGGCCTCCACCAGGTCGAAGCCCAGCAGCGTCGCCTTGGCCCCAGCCGCCGCACCGGGCGACCACAGGTAGTTGCCGTCGGCGTCCTTCAGCTTCCGCACCGCGCCTTGCGTCTTCCTGTTCATCACCCAGCTGGCGTTCTGCCGGTAGCCGGCCTTCAGCGCGTAGACGAGGTCGATCAGCACGTCGCTGGCGTCGCCCGCCGGCCAGGCGCCGGAGACGCCCGTGGCGATGTAGCCGAGCTTGTCCCAGGCCCAGCTGCCCTCGGCCACCTGCACTTCCTGCAAGAACCCCTTGGGCTTGTTGGTGCCGTTGCCGTTGACGAAGGCCGCCGTCTCCTGCTCGGCGAAGGCGGCGTTCACCTCGTCGGCGATCCACTGGCCGACATCCACCGCCGCGTCATCGAGAAACGCCGAGGTCGCCGCCGGCATGGCGTAGAGCTCCGCCGTCGGGAAATCGAGCAGGTCGATGGTCTGCGAATTGGTCTGCGGGCGGTTCGCCGTCTCCGCCACCCAGCCCACTGCCGGCCCGGTCAGCGTCACCGGCTTCTTGTAGACGGTCGACGAGACGTTGCGCACCGAGGCGATGGCGCGGATCGGCGATACCGCCGTCAGCCGCTTCATGATCTCGCTCTCGGTTTCGCTCGGCACCAGGTACCCGCCATCGGGGTTCGAGCCGATCGACAGCGCCTTTTCCTCGCCGCGCTTCACGTAGGACGAGAACGCGTCCTTGTACTCGTCGCCGAGGTCGGGGCGCCCCGCCTCCAGCGCCGGCCGCGATTTCTCGAGGCTGAGCCGGTCCATCGCGGCCTTGGCGCCATCGAGCGCCTGGTTCAGCCGCCCCAGCTTCTCCTCGGTCAGCGCATCGGCGCTCCCACGCTGCTCGAGCTGCTTCAGCCGCCCGTCATTGGTGCGCTTGAACTCCTCGAACGCAGTCATGAACTCGGCGAACATGCCGTCGGAATCCGACGCAGCCGCCGTCGACGCCTTGATCTCGAGGCGTTCGGTCATATCGGTCATTGGGTGGTCCTCTATTGCTTCAGAAGCGAAATGGCCGCGCGCAGCGACCGCTCATGCCCGGCACCGGGCGCGATCCTGGCGTCCGCCAGCATCGGAAACGTCACGATGGAGATCTCCCACAGGTCGATGGCCCAGAGCTTCCTGTGTCCGCCCCGCGCCTCGCGGGTCGCGCGCTCGGTGCGAAAGCCGATCGACAATCCATCGATCGCCCGCCGCTCGATCAGCCGCCTGAGCGCATCGGCCCGCGGCACCCCCGGCACCAGCCGGCCCTCGACCCACAGCCCATAGCCGTCCTCGCGGGCGACGTCCCACACGCCCACCGGCTCCTTCGGATCGTGCTGGAACAGCATCCGAAGCTTGTTCGCCCCGCGCTTCGCCAGCGACTTGGCGAACGCCCCCGGCATCACCAGGTCGCCAGCATCGTCGAGCCGCCCGAACACGCTGGCATACCCGGCGAACCGTCCCCGCTCGTCGATCGGGATCGCCTGGCTCACGGCTTCGGCCCCGCCGCCGGCCGCGGTTTTCCCGCCCGCCGCACGGGCTTGGCCAGCGTGCCGGCCAGGTGCCAGGCGAACTGCCGGAACACCTCGCCGGCTACGTGTTTGTCGTTAGAACTTTGCTTTGCCCCCATAGGCCTAGTCCTTGTTCCGGAACAACTGATTCAGCGTTGAAATCTCTTTGACGAAGTCGTTGAAGCGGCGGTTCGCCGCCACCAGCTCCTTCAGCGTCCACACCAGCAACCCGGTCGACCCCATCGCCCAGGCAAACAGCGCCAGATGCGCCAGGTCCCCCCGCGTCACGATCGATTTGGTGAGCTCGTCCATTGTGGCCTCCGTGGTTCAGTTATGCTCCGCATCGCCCCACCGCCACCGGCTGTCATCCCTGCGAAAGCAGGGACCCAACTCTCGGCAGGCGCAGGCGGCGAAATGGGTCCCAGCTTTCGCTGGGATGACATCTGTGATGGTGGGACAGTCCGCGTTTCCCACCTTCACCCCCCGCAGGAACGCGGCTACGCTCCCTCTCATTGCTCTGAGGAGGAGGACCAATGAGCACGACGACCAACACCGGCTCCCGGGCCATCGACGTCCGCTTCGGCACCGCCACGATCGAAGTGAAACTCGAGGACGGCCGCGAGCTGATCGCCCCGCTCGCGCGCTACCCCCGCCTCCGCGACGGCCCGCCCGCCGCCCGCCTCAACTGGCGCTTCACCGAATCCGGCGCCGGCATCCGCTGGCCTGACCTCGACGTGGACATTTCGGTCGAGGAGCTGGAGTAGCTCACCCCACAGCCTTGAGCCTCTAGCCCTCCACCCCCAGCATCGCCCGCTTCTCCGCATCGGTCAGAAACTCCGCGCCGCCGACCCGCGCCCATAGTGCCGCGCGGTCCTCGGCCAGCGCCTCCACCCCTTCGAGGTCCGGCACGAGCGTCACGCCACCGAACCCCGGCGCCAGCCAGAAGCTCAGATCGTCCGCGACGCGCCGCACCAGCGGGATCACCGTTCCGCGCCAGAACGCCCGGTTGGCCTCGGCGTAGTTGGCGTAGGTGTTGTCGCCGGGGATCCCCAGCAGCATCGGCGGCACCCCGAAGGCCAGCGCGATCTCGCGCGCCGCGGAGTGCTTCAGCTCGATGAAATCCATCTCGGCCGGGCTCAGCGCCATCGCCTTCCAGTCGAGTCCGCCCTCCAGCACCAGCGGCCGGCCGGCGTTCTTCGCGCCCTGGAACCCCGCTTCCAGTTCGTTCTTCAGCCGGGTGAACTGCGCCTCGGTGAGCGTCCCGCCGCCGGCCGAATAGACCAGCGCCCCGCTCGGCCGCGCCGCGTTGTCGAGCAGCGCCTTGTTCCACTCCGCCGCCGCATTGTGGATGTCGAGGCTCTGCGCCGCCGCCTCGAGCGGCGACATGCCGTAGTGGTCGTCGAGCGGGTGGAACAGCGCCATGTGCAGCACCGCCGCCACCGGCTTCTGATCGAGCCGCAGCTCCACCGTCCGCCCGCCGGCCGTGTAGCCATAGGCCGCCGGATACCCATCCCGCCCCGGCACCACCTTCACCCGGTCGGGCCGCAACAGGTGCAGTTCGCGCACCGCACCATCGACGATCCCCGCCGCAATGTAGGCGTTCCCCGCCGTCTGCAGATAGGCATACACCGCCTCCAGCAGCTCGCCGCCCGCCTGCCGCGGGTTCGGCCGCCCCAGCAGCCCGAGCACCGGGTGCTCGCTGAGCCGCCGGCCGCCCTCCTCCGCCTTGAGCGGCACCCGGTTCGCCGCCTCGGCGATCATCCGCACGCAACGATAGACCACCGGGTTGCGCGCATAGCCGGCGTTGGCCAGGCTCACAAATCCCCGCCGGCTCCAGCTGGCATCCCCCAGCGCCGTCAGCGTCATCAAACTCTGCGGCCCCAGAGACTTCCGCTCGGCCGCCATCGCCCCGCCAAAGCGGGTGAACCAGTTGGGCATTACTTCCTCATCTGTGTTATGACTTGCCCGGCTTGGAGGCGTTCATGATCAGCAAACTAATCTCGGGGCGGCGACTGGACCGAAAACCACCACGATGGCTGAAATGGACCAAGAAGAACGGCCCCGTCGCCATCCACGAACAGGGCGAACTTAAGTATGTCCTGTTGAGCTTCGATGACTACTCGAAAGCTCTCAGCAAGCAGTCAGAAGAGCTACCGGACGAGGTGCGGACGGCGCCTCCAAAATGACGTCAGGCGCGGACAACGCTCAGCAGGCCAGCTTTTCGTCACGCGGCGTAGCTCGCCTGTCCTACGCGATGCTTTTGATCTTGGGTGTCATCGCCTTTGCGGCGTTGGCCTTTGGAGAGATGGTGATTGCGGGCTTTCGTGCACTCCCGGGCAGCGAGTGGCTTTTCCTTGTTGCGGCCTCGAACGACGCGATCCTGCGCGATGCGAACATGGCCTGGCAGGCACAAGTTGTCTGCGCCTTCAGGCTTGCAGCGCTCACTACCCTCCCGCCATTGCTGGTTGTCTATTTTGTGGCCCTGCTTCGAGCTCAGCCCAAGCCGTCGCGTGAGGCGGGCGCCAGGCTGATGTGGTACTTGCCTGTCGCCGTTGTCGCACTCTGGTACGGGCTGTTCTTCGACAACGTGTTCTTCCTCTACTACGACGAGTTCTACGCACCGCCGGAGACGTTCTTCGACACCGGCAAGGGCCCCACAACTATCCTTATTGTCGTGGGCTGCGCGACCGTGGCTGGTGCCTTCCTTCTGCCGCTGCTCGCTGCCGTCGCCGTCCACCTGACGCGTTCCACCGAGCCAGACCGCGACGCTAAATCCCCCTGACCCGCGGCTCCCCGGCCCCGAGCAGCAGCTCGGTCAGCGCCCACACCAGCGCATCCACCCGGTCCGGCGAGTGGCCGTCCGCCCGCCCGTCCGTGCCGAAGGCGCACATCTCGTCCTCGAGCGCGGTGAGCCCCGCCCGGTGCGCCACCCGGCTGTTGGCGTAAAGCGCCGCGACCGGTTCGGCTCGTACCCACTTGCCGCGGCTGGCGCGCACCTCTCGCACCGGTACGTTGGCGTCTTCCTGGGCGATCACCGCCCTCACCAGGTCGCCGCCCTGGTTGACCTCGGCGACGATGCAGTCCGCGTCGTACTCGCGGAACATCGCCACCGCCCGCTTCGCCCAGGCATCCGGCGCCGCCGGCGCAAAGCTTGCGTCCGCCAGCACCACCGCCTTCTCCCCGGCCCGCCCCGCCACCACGATCCCGCAGGCATCCGAGCGCTTCGTGCCGGTCACCGGCGGATCCACCGCCACCACGATCCGCTCAAGCGGCCCCTCGTCCGCGCGCCGGAACACCGAGCGCGACCACAACGCATCCGGCCGATCCTCGATCAGTTCTCCGTCGAGCTCCTGCCGCCCCAGCACCGAGCCGGTGTAGCGGGCCGTCACCTCGCTCAGGAATTTGGGCGCGAGGTGCTTCCAGTTGGTGCGCGTCGGCATCCGCGTCACCACCGTCGAGGGGTCCGCGAGCAGTTGCCGCAGCAGCTTGGTCGGGCGCGGCGTCGTGGTCACCAGTTGCCGAGGCCGCGCGCCGAGCCGCAGGCCGAATTGCAGCATGTCCCACGCCTCCTGCGCCCTGCTCCATTTGCCCAGCTCGTCGCACCACGCTGCGGCGAACTGCGGCCCGCGGAAGCGCTCGGGGTCCGCTGCGCCCAGCACCATCGCCTCGACGCCGTTCGGCCAGTAGAGCATGTGTCCCGTTAGCGTCGGCCGGGCATCGGGTGGGTGAACCTCCATCAGTCCGCTCGGCCCACGCACCATGATCTCGATCGCCTCGATCATGGTATGGCTCACCAGCGCGATCGGCGAGACGCGGGCGCTCGCGAGTTTGCGGACCCATTGGGCGCCAGCCATGGTCTTGCCGGCGCCTCGACCGCCCAGCAGCAGCCAGGTGGTCCAGTCGCCCCCCGGCGCTTTCTGCGCGTCGTGGGCCCAGCGATCCCAGTTGTAGAAGATCTCGCTGACGTCGTTGTCGGCCGCTGCCCTCACCAGCTCCGTGTCAGTCACGCTTCAACTGCTCGATGCGTTCGATCAGGCGGTTGCGAATGTCCTGCATATCCTTGGTGCGCTGACGCGTCCGCCGCCCCTCGCCCGCCGCACGATCCAGTTCCATCAGCTTGTCGAGGTTGACTGCCATCTTACCCAGCAGCGCCACCTCCTTCTCGCCAGAGCGCTTCGCGTTGCGCGCCATCTCCGCCATCTCCGTTTCGAGGTCCTTCACCTGTAACTCAAGCACCCGGAACATGCGGGTGATGATCACCGGCCTGTCGACCAGGCGGCTCCGTCTGCGCGGAGGCCACAGCTCCTGCTTGATCTTGTCCTTGAGAGTTGAGATCGGCACGCCGTGCTTTTCCGCCAGCTTCCGGTGGCTTAGCTTCAGGTCGTAGTCGGCACGCACCCGCGCCCAGAGCGCCAGCTTCTCCTCGTCGTCCACGATGCGCCCTTCCTCCGGCAACGGAGCGCCCGGTGCCGCGTTCATCCACGGCAGGAGGCCCCTATGCCATCCACCGTGATCGCCGAAATAGCCTACGACCCGGACACCCAGACGCTTTCCGTCTGGTTCCGCCCCTCGGGCCGCCGCTACGATTATCTCGAAGTTCCCGCCGTCGCGTACGACGCGCTGCGGCACTCGCCGTCCAAGGGGCGCTATTTCAACGCCCACATCCGCGACAACTACACCGTCACCCAGTCGGACCGCTCGGAGCCGCTACCCCGGCTCCGGCCCCATTTCTCCGACCGTAGCTGAACCATACCCGACCAGCGTGACGCGGGGATTCGGGCGGCCAAACTATTTTGCAAGCCGTTGAAATCCCTGGCGGATTACTTCACCCACAGGTACATGCCGACCGATTCCGGCGCGGTCTCGGCGAAGCCGTACTGGGCGTAGAGGTCCTTGGCCGGACCATCGGCGATGAGGCTGACATAGGCCCCCTGCGGCGCGTTCGCCTTGAGCCAATCGACCAGCGCCGCGACGATCCGCTTGCCCAGCCCCTTGCCGCGATGCGCCGAGAGCACGGCGATATCGGTCACCTGATACACCGTGCCGCCATCGCCGATCACCCGGCCCATGCCGATGGTCTCGCCCTCATGCTCGATCACCACCGCGTGGATGGTGTTGGGCAGCCCGAGCGCCGCCGCTTCCGGCGATTTCGGCGTCAGCCCGCTGAGCCGGCGCAGGTCGCAGAACTCCGTGACGGTGGGGTTGCGTGCGATCAGTTGGTACTCGCCCATCGGCCTACTCCGCGTCGAACAGGGTCAGTTGCACGCCATCGGGCGCTTCGAGCCGCGAGTTGGTCGAGCGGAACGGCGTCGGCCGCGGCGTTCCCAGCACCCTGGCGCCGGCCGCCTCGAGCATATCGGTCGCCGCCGGCACATCGTCGAAGCGCAGCGCCACGCGGAACTGCCCGCCCACCGGCCGCCCGACCTCGATGTTGTCGATGAATTCAGAGTGCTTTTTGTCGGTGATCTCCAGCGTCGCGATCCCCGCCCCGAGGATCGCCACCTTCCCGTCATCGTCACCGACCGATATCTGCTCCTTGAGCCCGATCGTATCCCGCCAGAACGCCACCGCGCGCTCAAAGTCCTCGACGGTGATCACCAGGCGCAGTTCATGCACAGCGTTGCTCATGTAGTCCTCCAAACAGGTCCAGAGCGTGGGGCCCCCACCCTCATTCCCTCCCCACAAGGGGGAGGGAGGCGATAGCTGCACGGCCTCGGTCGGCGTCTCCCTCCCCCTTGTGGGGAGGGATCAAGGGTGGGGGTGGCCACACGCGCCGACGTTCGCGATCATGCTCAGGCCGCCACCGCGATATCGCAGCTGCAGCCGCTGGTTTTCAGCGCTTCGCGCGCCACCTCGATGAACACCCGGCGGAACCATTGCGCCCGGCCGTCCGCCCGGTCGACCCGGCGATAGAGCATCGACACCGGCGAGGCCTCGAGCTCCACCGGCGGCTTCGAGATCTCCAGCCCGTGCAGCGATGCCATGCAGCGGGCGATCGACTCGGGGATCGTGGCGATCGCCGGCATGGCGCTGAGCGCCGTCGGCAGCGCCGAGAAGCGCGGCACGGTCGCCACCACCCGCCGCGTCCGCCCGATCTTGTCCAACGCCGCATCGACGTCGCCGATCATGTCGCCCTCGAACGACACCGCGATGTGTGCCTCGCGGGTGAAATCCTCGAGGCTCAGCGGCGATTTCAGCTTCAGCTGCTCGGGATCGTAGATCGAAATCGAGGCCTGGTTGAACAGCGCCTGGCGGATGTGCCACGAGGCCGGGTCGGGGTGCACCGAAACGCTCAGGTCGAAATCGCCATCGTCGAGCTGCTGGCCGGGGTGGTGGGTGTGCGAGGCCACCGAGATCAGCCGCGCGTTGGGCGCCTCGCGCCGGATTCGCGCCGCCAGCGGTCCGAAGAACGCCGTCTCGAGGTTATCGCACATGCCGATGCGGAACGTACCCTCGTAGCTGAGCGGATCGAACGCATCCGGCATGCGGATCGCCCGCTCGATATTGCCCAGCGCATCCTCGATTGCCGGCGCGATATCGAGCGCCCGCGGCGTCGGCTGCAGCCCGCGCCCCACCCGCACGAACAGCTCGTCGTCGAGCGCCTCGCGCAGCCGCTTCAGCGCCGCCGACAGGCCGGGCTGGCCGAGCAGCAGCCGCTCGGCGGCGCGGCTCACATTGCGCTCCTGCATCAGCACCGAGAAGGCCAGCAGCAGGTTCAGGTCGATCTTGCGGAGGGCGATATCATTCATCATTTCCAGTGATACCTCGCATGCCAACTATCGATTTGCAATATGGAAGGCAGGTCGTCAGTTTCCGCCGCCTCTGCCCTCCGGCGCGATCCTCCCTTCGCGACGGCGAGCATTGCGAAAGGGATAATGATGACCTCCTCCACCAAGATCGGAGGCGTCGCCGGGCTGGCCCTGTTCCTGCTCTGCGCCGCCAACTTCCTCGACGCCATGGATGTTTCCACCATCGGCGTCGCCCTCCCCGCCATCCAGGCCGAACTCGGGCTCGAGCCCAACGTGCTGCAGTGGGCGGTGAGCGCCTATGTGCTCGGCTATGGCGGCTTCCTGCTGCTGGGCGGCCGTGTCGCCGATATCTTCGGCCACCGCCGCGTCTTCCTCTGGGCCCTCGCCATCTTCGCCGCCGCCTCGATCGCCGGCGCCTTCGTCGATTCGGGCCCGACGCTGATCGCCGCCCGGCTGATCAAGGGCATCGCCGCCGCCTTCACCGCACCGGCCGCGCTGGCGCTGCTGCTCAACGTCTTCGGCGAGGGCCAGGCCCGGGCCAAGGCGCTCGGTATTTTCGCCTCCACCGGCGCCGCCGGCTTCGTGCTCGGCATGGTGCTGGGCGGCGCGGTCACCATCCTCACCTGGCGCGCCACGCTGGTGATGGCGGCGCCCGTCGCCATCCTCGTCTTGATCATCGCGCCGTTCGTCCTGCCGCCAGATGCCAAGGGCGAGGGCAAGCGCGCCTCGTTCGACTGGGCCGGCGCCATCACCATCACGCCGGGCCTCCTGCTCTTCGTTTTCGCCGTCACCAACGCGTCCGCGGCCGGCTTCGCCGCTCCCCTCACCTGGGGTCCGCTCGCCGCCTCCATCGCGCTGATCGTCATCTTCCTCGTCGTCGAGGCCCGCCATCACGATCCGATGGTGCCGCTGTCGATCTTCAAGCGGCGTAAGCTCAGCCACGCCAACGTCGTCGCCGCGCTGTTCCAGGGGGTCTATGTCGGCTTCCAGTTCCTCGCGACGCTCTACTACCAGCACGTCTATGGCTGGTCGGCCTTCGCCACCGGCTTCAGCTTCGCGCTCGGCGGCGCCTGCGTGATGTTCCTCGCCCCGCGTCTCGCGGGTGTGGCGCAGCGCAACGGCACCACCAAGGTGATGGCCATCGGCGTGGCGCTGCAGGCCGCGGGCTACGTGTTCTGGGTGCTGGCCCTCGGCCGCTTCGACCCGATTGCCCTGGTGATCATCTCGCAGCTGCTGCTCGGACTGGGCTACGCCGCCACCTACCCCTCGGTGCAGGTCGCGGCCCTCGCCGATGTCGAAGACGACAAGTCCGGCCTCGCCTCTGGCCTGCTGTTCGCCTCGTTTCAGATCGGCGGCGGCATCGTTCTGGCAGCCGTCTCCGCCATCTTCACCGCCGCCCCCGGCTTCAGCTGGGAACCCTACATCGCCGGCGGCGCCTTCGTCGCAGCTCTGGCCGTGGTCACGACGCTGATCGCGGCAGTCGGCCCAAGGTCGGCAAGCAACCGTGTTCCCAACGCGGTGCCGCAAGCAGCGGAGTAACCAACAGGGGCCGGCGCTGCGTCGGCCCCTTCGCCCTCGCCCGCGAGGGGTCAACCATACCGTGCCACAGCGGATCCTCCCCGGCGAGGCCGGTGGAGGGGGCGGCCAAGGCCATAAGCCCTATCCCGTCGCGATAGGCTCAGGGATGCTCGAGCTTGCCGCGCCGGGATAATGCTGGCAGACCTCCTTGGCGCCGCACGTGGCGGCGATTGCGAGGGGGCTTCACATCGAAGGGTGGCTGAGCAGATTGCTGAAGGCAAAGAACGCGCCATCATGGCTCGTGCTGGCTGGCCTCTACCTTCCGTTCCTCGCGATTTTCGTTGCGACCTACTTTGTCCAGATACCAATTGAGTGGCTTGCCCCGCTCATCGGGACGGACTTCTATCGATCCATCTACGACAACTATCTCTCGATAGAGGACGCATACTCGACCTTCGCCGCCAATCAGTTCGTCACACTTCGCCTGCTGGCCATACCGACAGTGCCGCTGCTGATCCTTGCCGGCCTGCCGCTCACTCCGGCGGCGTCGAGCTACATTTTGCTCAAGCTGTCGTTCCGGAGGATCGCAGTCCTGTGGTGCATGTTTTTCACACTAGTGTGGGCCGGCGTGTACGGGACGTACTGGAGCTCCGACGCGCTGGATATCGCGAGGCTGACGACGCTCCGTGCAACAACAGCGGACGGTGCACTTGCGCTGTACTGGTTCCTGACCGTGGCCAGCGTGCCGATGTTCGCGCTGTTTTCCATATGGGGCGGCCTCGCCATACTTCGTGTCGGCTGGAGCAGCCGCCGGGACGAGCTCTAGCCCCTCAAGCCACCCGCCTCACCCCCACCGCATCCCCACCCGACACCGTGAACTGATCCACCACCATGTCGAGCTCCGCGGCCTGCTGTTCGGTCTGCTCGATGGCGCCGTTGATCTCTTCGACCAGCGCGGCGTTGTGCTGGGTCATCTCGTCCATCTGGCGCACCGCCACGGTGATCTCGCCGATCCCCTCCGCCTGCGCCGCGCTGGCCGAGGCAATCCCCTCCATCAGCGTCTGGTTGTCGCGCACCGAGGCGTGGATCGCCGCGAGCTTTGCCGTCGCCGCCGCCACCAGCGCGGTGCCGTCGCGCACGTCCGCGCCGCTCTGCTCGATCAGCGCCTTGATGTCGGCCGAGGCCGCCGCGGCGCTCTGCGCCAGCCGCCGCACTTCCACCGCCACCACGGCAAAGCCCTTGCCCGCCTCTCCCGCCCGCGCTGCCTCCACCGAGGCGTTGAGCGCCAGCAGGTTGGTCTGAAAGGCGATGTCGTCGATCAGCCCGATGATTTTTGCGATCTTCTCCGACGAGCCGGTGATCCGCTCCATCGCGTCATTGGCCTCGGCCATCACCGCGGTGCCGGCGTCGGCCGCCTCGGACACCGAGCGGGCGCTGTCGGTGGCGGCCTTGGCGCTCGCCACATTGGCCGCCACCGTGCCCATCAACTGCTCCATCGCCGCCGAGGTCTCCTCGATGGTCGCCGCCTGCTTGGTGGTGCGGTCGGACAGGTCGTTGGCCCCGGCGAGGATCTCGCCGGTCGCCGTCTTCAGCGAGCCAGAGGTGCCGCGCAGCTGGCGGACGATCGCCTCCAGCCGGTCGGCCACGGCGTTGGTGTCGTCCTTGATCGCCTCGAACTCGCTGTCGAACGCGGCGGTGATGCGCGCCGTCAGGTCGCCATCGGCGAGGCTTTTGAGCGTCTCGCCAGTCAGCGACACCGCCCGCCGGATCCGCTCCGATGCCAGCCGGTCGCGCTCTGCCGCCGCCTCGGTCAGCCGGTCGAAATACACCGTCACCGCCAGGTCCATGTCGATCAGCACCGCCTTGACCAGCGCCGACAGTTTTCGCGCCAGCCCCTCGGCATCGACCGGCTCCGGCGCTCGCGCGAACAGCCGGCGCGGCTCAGCCGGCGTCGCCAGCGTCTCGGTGATGACCGCCGTCAGCAGCTGCTCGAGGATCAGCGCATAACCGCCGAGATACCAGCGCGGCTCGAGCCCGATCTTGGCGTGCCGCTCGCCGATCCGCCGGCTCGATTCGAGATAGTCGCCGTCGAACCGCCCGCCGGCGATCGCCTGCCAGTGCACCACCTGCTTCGACATGGCGCGGTCCATCTGCGGCTTGCCCGAAAAGAAGCTCGCCATCTCGGGGACGTCCGCCAGCCGCTCGTAGAACGCCGCCAGCGCCGCCGGCAGGTGCTTGTCCACCATCGGCTGCAGCGCCGCCAGCTCGCCCAGCGCCGCCACGTCGAGGCGAACGAAATCGAGCCGCTCGCGCAGCGGGATGGGATTGGAATCCATGCTAGTCACGTCGAGGCCCCCAGGTCGGCACCCCCTGGGCTTCTGCCGCAAGTAAGGCGCGCCCCCGGTCTAGCGAAATCATGCTTAACGAAACCTAACCCGCCCCCTGCGTCAGCAGCGCGCAGGGTGCCGCGTCCGCTACAGGCGCTTGCCCAGCCAGATATCGGGCTTGCCCGCCCCGTTGGCGTCCGGGATGAAGCCGATCACCCGAAAGCCGACCTTCCGGTAGAACTCGAGGGGATGCTTGCCACCGGGCATCGCCGCGAGGTCGCGCAACAGCGCCGGGCCCTCGGCGTAGAGATCGGCACCGAACGCCGAGGTCCCACCGAAATCGTCGTCGCTGCCCAGGTACAGCGTCAGCGCCCCGGCGGCCCGCACCTTGTCCTCGAGCGCGGCAACCAGCTCCGTGCCGATCCCCTGCCCCTGTGCCGCTGGCGAGACCACCAGTGGATGCAGTTCCCACGCGTGGGAATAGCTCTCGATCACCCCGGCCCAGCCGCGGACCATGTCGCCTTCCAGCGCCGCGACACCGCTCCATTCCGGATCGGCGGTGAGCTCGGCAATCTCCTCGCGCCCCTCGTCCATGGTCTTCCAGGCGGCGGGAACGTGCGCCAGCGCCGCGATGAGGATCTCTGCCGCGGTCTCGCGCTGCGCGGCGGTCAGGTCAGTGAACGGAACGATTCGGCGCATCTGCAATCTCTCCCAGGACGGGCGAAGCCGCCGCCGGCGGCGGAATGCCCGGCCCTGATCTGGGGTGCCTGAGGCCGCTTGCCAACCGGCCGACCTGAGACCAGTCTCCCCTCGGGGTTCGGCGGGCGCTGAAGGCGTAGGGCCGCGCCTCTACCTCACCACACGGCATGGCCACGCCGGGGCTTCGGCGCTGCTCAAGCCGCACGCGCACGCCAGGTCCGGTCCAAAGCGGACAGCGATGTGGGCCGCAACCGCCTAATGTCGACAGAGGTCGGCCCGGCCAAGCTGCTGCCCGAGCGCAGCCTACGTATTTTACGCGCCGCGCCAGAGGTTGACATCATCGACGAGACTGATGAGTGATCCTTCCGCAGAGTGCGCGGATGGTGTTTTGCAACCACCGTTTGATACTACAGTTAAGAACGGGTCCTTTGATGCTTGCAGAATTTCAAATTCCCGTCGTCCATTCGATTGATGCAATGTGGTGCGATTCCCACGGCGTATTCGCAAAGGGCTGGGTTCATTCAAGCAGTTACCGAATCAAATCAGTGTCGTTGCAAAGCGGTGCGGCCTCAGCATTTGACCGGGAACTGCATGACCGTGTTGATCTATTGCAGCAGTACCCTGACTTGAGATCCACCCGCTGCGGGTTCTCTATCTACCTTTCCTGTCCCCCGTTTCGCCCGGTATTTCTGGAGTTTGAAACCGAGGCCGGGGTTGTGCGACGAGAACTCAGCGCGCTTCCGGACGATCATTGGCTCAACGTGCTGCCACCGGTACCTGACGACCCGATGGTGCTGTTTACCGCCGAAATGAAAGCACGCGGCGGTGTAGTGCTAGAAGTGGGCGCGAGGGCCGTTGCCCCCGGCCAGGTCTTGCAGGCCGACCGGTTCCGGCCCGAATGCACCTTCATAGGGGTGGATATTCACCAAGCGCCTGGCGTCGACCTTGTTGCCGACGCTCATTTCCTCAGCGAACAGGTCCCCCGGGCCTCGATCGATGGGCTCTTCTCGCAAGCCGTCATGGAGCATCTCGCGAGCCCCTGGCTGTTCGTGGGGGAAATCAACAAGGTTCTGAAGGTCGGCGGCCTTACCTTGCAGGTGGTCCCCCACTCCTTCCCGATCCACGAAGTACCCAACGACTTCTGGAGAGTTTCGGACGACGGCCTCAGGATACTGTTCTCGGCGGAAACCGGCTTCGAGGTCTTGGCCTCGGGCATGACCGACCCGGTAAAGATGTTCGTGCATCCCGCCTACCGACCGGGACCGTTCCTGGAAACTGCGCTCTTTGACGGGATGCTGTCGTCGTTCATCCTGGCCAGGAAGGTGTCCGACATTCCGGATGACGCCATCCGGTGGCCCGTGCCGCGGCAAACCTCTTTTGAGCGCGGCCGGACGTACCCGGCACACGGTTCCGAGGGCGACACAAAGGTCGGAAGCGAGCCCAGCCGGGGCATCACCCTCCGGTTTGAGGAGACCGGCGCCGAACTGAGCGTTACCTGCCCTGCGTGCGCTGCCCCGGGGCCAAAGCACAAGGTCCTGATCGCCAAGGACCACGATCTCTACAAATGCCAGGCGTGCGGTTCCGATTTTTACTACCCCTTTCCCGAGATAGACTACACCGCACACACGCCGCCGCTGTCTCTGCGAGACTACGTAGAGATGAATGCATCGATCGATTTCCCGATCCGAAACATCCTTCGATTGATACCCCAGGGGTCTGCCGGGCGGATGCTGGACGTCGGATGCGGATACGGTTTTGCGCTGGACGCCGTAAGAACCCTGACGAAGTGGGAGGTGAAGGGATTTGAGCCATCGCAGTATGGCGGCGCCGGGCGAGACCAGCTTGGCGTGAACATCATCCAGGATTTCGCGGTCGGGAACGGCGATCCCGACACCCTGTATGACGTCGTCTACTGTTCTGAGGTGATAGAGCACGTCACCGACCCGAAGGGGTTCCTGGACATGCTCGTTTCCTACCTTGCGGAAGACGGCATCCTTGTCCTGACCAGCCCCAATCCCGATGCAATCAAGAAAGGCGCGCCGACCGCGACGCTGCTGGCCTTGCTGTCCCCCGGTGCGCACACGATCCTGTTCAACGACAAAGCCTTGTCGGATCTCCTTCGGGCTGCGGGACTTCCGTACGTCACGGTGGAAAAGACCGCTGAAACAACGCTCTATTACGCTGCCAGGAGAGACATCGCTTTTGTCCGGACCGACGTCGGCGTCGAAGACATAACCCGTTACTACGAACTGGTGCTGCGGCGAGAACACCTTCCGGCGTCGCTGAAGGCCGGCATTCGATACAGGCTGTTCCGCGCGTACATGGACCATGGTCGCTACGACCTCGCGGCCAACGTCGATCGCGACGGCCTCGGCGAGCTTGAACCGGATTTGAGCGGTATTCAGACGCTGGAGCAGTTCGCCGCCAGGTGGCCTTTGTCAATCGCCGCGTCGACCTACTACTGCGGAATGTTCGAGTTGCTCAGTTCCAGGCACTTCGATACCGCTGCAGCCTATTTCCGGTCAGCGTTCGCCCTCTGTCGGAAAAAACTCGACTTGGCTCCGAACATTTCCGTCGTTGAAGCAGACCTCCTCTGGAGGGCCAGATACCACGAGGCCCTTGCGTGCGACTGGGGAGGGCGTCCGTCTCAAGCGCGCTTCGTGATAAACCAGCTCATGTCGTCGGACGTCTTTCCGCAGCTTCCCAAGTCACTGCTAAGTGACGTTGAGGCCCTGCGTTCCAAGCTGGGCGCTGGTATGCCCCCGACCAAGCAAAAGGCCTCAACATGACCTCGATCGTGGCGTGCATCCCGCTGTTCAATGGCGAGAAGTATATCAGAACCGCCATCCACAGCATCATGAGCCAGACCAGACCGCCGGATGAGATCGTCGTCGTCGACGATGGCTCAAGCGACGCGGGACCAAACATAGTAGCGGAGTACGCCAAGAACGATTTCCGCGTCAGGCTGGAAAGAAAGCCGAACGGTGGCCAGTCGTCGGCACGAAACCTCGGCGTCGCGCGGTCCAGCAGCGACTTGATAGCCTTCCTGGACCAGGACGACTGGTGGTACCCCAACCACCTGGAGGTTCTCGAAAAAGCAGCCGCCGACTACGGCGGTCCGGCGCCGTTTGGATGGACGTACAGCGATCTGGACGAATACGACGTCACAGGCCGCTTGTTCGTCCGCCGGTTGCTTACTTCATTCGCGGCGGCGCATCCCAAAACCTCGATTTACGAGTGTCTGGGCAGGGATATGTACGTCCTCCCGTCGGCCTCCCTGATTTCCCGCTCGGCCTTCGAGGCGGTGGGCGGCTTCGATGAGCGCCTCATGGGCTATGAGGACGACGACTTGTTCCTGCGAATGTTCGTGCGCGGATACGCCAACATCTTCGTGCCGCAGGCACTTTCAGCCTGGCGGATACACGGGGCGTCCGCCTCACACACGACCCGCATGACGGACTCCGCGCTGATCTATTTCGAGAAACTGAGTGCGGAGTTTCCAAACGACCCAACCATTCGGCGCTACCTCGTCCGCGACCTCGTCGCACCTCGGTTCCTGGCCCAGGGGTTCTCCGGCTATTCCTCCGGCACGGAGTTCGTTGATCGAAAAATGGTGGCGTCCTCGCTGGCACTGATGGACAAGGTTGCCAGAGGTCTGCCGCTGCGCCGGGGCTTGATCATTCGATTGCTCCTCCCACTGCTCAGGGTCGGCGCGGTGCAACGTCTGGCCAGCATCAAGGCAGCGCGCGTTGTCGCCAACGGCTGGTTGCGGCGCGCTGGTGCGATTTAGTCCGGTGGCTCGGCTGCTGCCGGCCCGGTTGAGTATAGGTGGAGGAGCGTTTGTCTCTTTGGTCCGAATTTCTAGGCAATGACCAACGCCTCATTCACAAGTGGACGCACTACTTCCCCATCTACGAAGCCCATTTCGGCCGGTATCGAAACCGGCCGATGACCATCCTGGAGATCGGTTGCTACAAAGGTGGGTCGCTGCAACTGTGGAAGCGATGGTTCGGACCACGGGCCAGGATCGTTGGGCTCGACATCGATCCGAACTGCGCGATGTTCGAAGAGCCGCAGATTGCAGTGCGTATCGGCAACCAGGCCGATCCACACTTTCTGCAGGCCGTGATCGATGAATTCGGCCCGCCGGACATAATCCTCGATGATGGCAGTCACATCATGCAGGACATCAACGCATCGTTCTCGTTCCTGTACCCGCGGATGTCGACATCCGGCGTCTACATGGTGGAAGACCTCCACACCGCGTATTGGCCAGAGTTTGGCGGCGGGGTCCGCAAAGACGGGTCGTTCATCGAGATCAGCAAGTCGCTGATAGACGAGCTGAACGCTCACCACTCCCGCGGTGCCGTGCGCCCGACTGCGTTCACCGAGAGCACGGTATCGATCAATATCTATGACAGCATCATTGCCTTCGAGAGAGGCCGAAGGTTGGAAACGCGGGCGATGATGACGGGCAGCAGCCAGATCGACTGATCTGTATCCGCACGAGCCCCGTCCCTGCGCGGAACGTCAGCTTGTTGTGCAAAGTAGGCGTGCCGGGTGTAGGTCTCAGCGTTATCTCGCAAGTACGCGCCGAGGCCCGGTATCCTTTTCCCCTTGCAGGCAGTACCTCCATTCCACAACAAAAAACCCGCGCCGGCGGAGGCGCGGGTTTCGAGTACGGCAGTTCTTGTGGGCTGCCTATTTCAAGCAGCAGCTCAAACGCGGCTGAGGCGGACCGTCTGGCAGAACACGCCCTGACAGCCGTTGACCTTCAGACTGTTGTCGCCGGTCATCACCATCGTACCGGAATAGACATCGCCGGCGTTCTTGACCGTGCCGGTCCACTTGTTCTGGGAAGACTGGGTCCCCTGGACGATGACCTGGTTGAGATACTGGCGGTTCACATCATCCTTGTCGCGCAGCCAGATCAGGCGCGCGCACAGGGCGCCGCTGCCGCATTCGGTGATCTTGTAGCGGCTCTTGCCGTCATCGGCTTGCCAGGTGCCGGTCGGATCGGCGGCGATGGCGTAGACGGGGGCCGTGGCCACGATGGTGGCGAGCACGGCGGCGGCGAGTTTGGTCGCGAGGTGCATGGTCATGCGTCTCCGGGTCAGTTCGGGTCAATTCGGTTGGTGGCCGGATAAATGGCAAATCTGGCTGAATCTTGAATAAAGACGCCGTTCATCTGTTGTTCATCTTTGCGGCAAAGCGCAGCTGCGGAAATGGCAGCGATGCTGACTTTCTTTATCTGTCAGGAGTCTAGAGGCGTCGCGGCTGCCACAATCTCGCCTCCGGCCAACGGTTGTTCGCGGGATAAAGTTCCGATCACGAAGGCGTGATCACCTGCCAGACCGCCTCATGCGGCCCGATCGGCCACAGCGTCCTCGGCGAAAACCGCCGCAGCGAAGTCGCCGGTTTGCCGTGCTGGCTGGGGTAGAGGTTCACCATGGCGAGCTTGTCCGCCCCTGCCGGCCACGCCTGCCGCCGGATGCGCCATCCGGCCAGGGCACGCCGCAAATCCGGCAACCAGCGCCGGCGCGCCCGGCTCGAACTGGCATAAGGCAGATCCTCGTAGAACAGCACCTCGCCCCGCCGCTGCAGCTCCGGCAGCAGCTCGATCACCACCGCCCGCACCGCGAGGTGATTCACATGCCCGCCGATCCCGGCCGGGCAGAAAATCCGCGATCCCGCCGGCAATGCCGCGAGCAGGTCGTTCAGTGGCGCGCGCACCTGCTCGATGTCCTCGGCCAGACCCGTGAGGTCCCACGGCGTCCGTTTCCGCACCGGCGGCTCGTCGAGCCCGAGGTCGAGCCGCTCCAATCCATGGCGCTGCGAGAACGCCATGTCCTCGGCCTGTCGCAGCACCATCACCCGCTCGATCGTCGCCGCGTCTGGCCAGTGGTCGACCGGCGTGCCGGCCACATAGCCTGAACGGGTGAACAGGTTGATCAGCCGCCCACCGGGCTCGGCAGCCACTCGAGCCCCGAGGGAGAACGCAATGTCATCGTAATGTGGGGACAGGTAGATATTGGTGTCAGCCCCGGCAGCCGGTACCATGGATGCGTCCTTTCGGGTGTTCAGGGCGACACCATCAGTCCTATTGGTTGCCGGTACATGACCCCCATGCTTAGCGCAATGAAGATGCGCCTTGCCGCATTGATCCGCTCCGGCCGGCGCGAACATTTGCGCCTCGGCACCCTGCCCCGCATCGGCGGCATGGCGAGCATTCCCACCCGCGCCGGCGACCTCGAGCAGGTGCTGGCCCGGATCGTGCCGCAGGTCGAACGCCTCCACCTGTTCCTGCACGGCTACGACGAGGTGCCCGCCGCGGCGCGCCACTCGCGCATCATCCCGGTGCTGGCGCCCCCGGATACGCCGTTCCGCGCCTCCGGCAAGTTCTACGGCTTGCTGCAGCAGAAGCTGCCATGCCTCTACTTCTGCTTCGACGACGACATCCTCTATCCGGCCGACTACGTCGAGCGGATGACCGGCGCCATCGTCCGCTACGGCGGGCGGGCCTTTGTCGGCGTGCATGGCACCAGCTATCCGGTCCCCCGCTCGAGCTATGCGCATGACCGCAAGACCCGGCATTTTGCCAAACGACTGCGCTTCGACCGCGTCATCGACGAGCTCGGCAGCGGCACCGTGGCGTTTGCGTCCGAGCTGCTGCACATCGATCCGCGCCGCTGGCCGCATGGCGACATGGACGACCTGATGCTCGCCATCGACGCCGAGCGCCATGACATCCGGCGCATCGTGGTCCACCGCCGGCGCCGCTGGCTGGTACCGCTGCAGCAGGGCCAACCCGACAGCCTGTGGACGCGCACCCTCGCCGACGACACCCGGCAGAGCGCGCAACTCATCGAGCTGCAGGCGCTGATGGGCCGCATTCCGCGCGATACCCCACCGACGAAGCCCGCCGAGCTGCCGGCGCCCTGATCAGGCCCCGCCGAGCAGCACGGCGGTCACCACCGCCAGCCCCACCAGCACGACGATCGAGATGAACCCGGCGGCCAGCACCCGGCCGCCCGATGACAGCACAGTCCTGAGGTCGACCGAGAGGCCGAGCGCCGCCATCGACACCAGCGTCAGCTGCGAGGCGGCCTGCTGCAGCGGTCCCAGTGTCTCCTCCGGCAGTACGCCGAACGAACGGGCGGCCATCATCAGCAGGAACCCGGCGATGAACCACGGCAACAGCAGCGCGACTGACGGCCGCGCCGCCCCGCTCCGCCCGTGGCGCAGCCCGACGAACAGCACCACCGGCCCCAGCATCAGCACCCGCATCAGCTTCACCAGGGTGCCGACCTGCGTGCTCATCACCCCCACCGGCCCCGTCGCCGCCAGCACCTGCGGCACCGCGTAGACGCTGAGCCCCGCCACCACGCCATACTGCCACTCTGTCAACCCGAGCGCGCCGAACACCAGCGGCAGCAGCAGCACCACGACAATCCCCAGCGCCGCGGTGAAGGCGATCGAGGCCGCCACATCCTCGGCCGGCGCGTCGATCACCGGCGCCGTCGCCATGATCGCCGAGTTGCCGCAGATCGAGTTGCCGCACGCCACCAGCGTCGCCAGTCGCTCGTCGAGCCCCAGCCACCGCGCCACGAGGTAACTCGCCGCCAGCGCCAGCGTCACCACCACGGCCACCGCCACGATCAGCCCGAGCCCCGACTGCGCCAGCGCCGCCGCGCTGATCGTGCCGCCGAGCAGCACCACCGCCACCTCCAGCACGGTCTTGGTGGCAAACTGCACGCCCGCCACAAAACGCGGCGCGAGCCCGAGCCCCGTATGGATCAGCGTGCCCAGCAGGATCGCGATGACCAGCCCATCGACATAGCGCGCCCCGAGCAGCCGCTCTTCCAACGCCTCCAAACACAGCGCCAGCACCGTCACGCCGAGGGCCAGTCCCAGCCCGGGCAGGACCGCCACAACCTTCGCTCGCGCTAGCACAGCATGCTCCAAACCACGTCGACCGCAGCATAGGCATTGCGATTATTCGCGAAAATGGCATAGATCAGCACATTCCATTCGATTGCGCCGAACAATGACCCTCGAACAGCTCACCGTGTTCATCGCCGTCGCCGAACGCGAGCACCTGACGCAGGGCGCCGCTGCCGCCGGTCTCTCGCCCTCCGCCGCCAGCGCCGCCATTAAGGCGCTGGAGGCTTACTACGATGTCCGGCTGTTCGACCGGGTCGGCCGCCGGATCGAGCTCACCCGCGAGGGCCGGGTCCTCCTCGCTGAAGCGCGCCTCACGTTGGCGCAGGTGCGCAACACCGAGTCCGTGCTCAGCGAACTGGGCAGCCTCCGTACCGGCATCCTCGACGTGCAGGCCAGCCAGACCGTCGCCAACTACTGGCTGCCGCCGCGCCTCCTACGCTTCCAGAGCCAATACCCCGGCGTCACCATCAACTTCGAGGTCAGCAACACCAACGTGGTCGCCCAAGCCGTCGTCGAAGGCCGGGCCGAACTCGGCCTCGTCGAGGGCCGCATCGACGAGCCGGTGCTATCAAGCACCCCGGTGGTCCGCGACCGGCTGGTTGTCGTCACCACCGCCGGCGCCCGCACCGAGCTATCCGACCTCAGCTGGATCATGCGCGAACGCGGCTCCGGCACGCGCGCCGTATTCGAGGCCGCCATTGGCGCCGCCGGCTACGATCCGGCCGAGCTGCAGGTCGCGCTGGTGCTCCCCACCAACGAAGCCGTGCTCAGCGCCGTCCGCTCCGGCACCGCCGCCGCCGCCCTCTCGGAAATGGTCGTCGCGCCGTTCGTGCAAAGCGGCGAGCTGCAGGTCCTCGACCTCGACCTCCCACCCCGGCAGTTCTCTATCCTCCGCCACCGCGAACGCCGCCTCTCGGCCGCCGCCGCGCGGTTCGAGGCGATGTGCCGGGAGGGCTAGTCGAGGCCGGGGGCCACCAGCACGGCTGTGCTGGCGCCCCCCGGAACGCTACCGGGTTCAGTCGTTGGCTTCGCCGTCGCCATAACCCTGGTCCTGGCCCTGCTGCGGACCGTCGTCCATCACTTCACCATCGCCGTCGCCCTGATCGTCCGACGCGGCCTCGCCGGTTTCGACCACCGCACCGGTCCTGGCGTCGACCGCGTAGTTGGCCTCGCTGCCGTCGGGGTGCATCAGGGTGATGGTGTAGACGATGGCCGTGCCGTGCCCTTCCAGCGTCAGCTCGACGACCTTGCCGTTGCCGGCCTTCTCGACCGCGGCAATCGCCTCAGTGGCTGTGATGGTTGCCCCGGCGAGGGCGGCCGTCTCGGCGGCCTGGTCGTTCTGCTGGGCGTATGCCACGCCGCCCTCAAGCGACGCGGCGACGACGATCATTGCGGCCGCAAGGTTGGTTCCGAAAGTCATTTGCTACTCCTTGTTGAGGCCAAGAGGCGCCCGTTGGCTGAGCCTTGGTAGCGGCCGCCGCTGTCGGAGAGCTGACCGGGAGCTTACGGATTTGTATGGCGCGGCGCGGCCGGGAAGCGGACGTTCACCGCCAGCCCGGGGTGGTTGTCGTCGAGCGCGATGCTGGCGCCGTGCAGGTCGACGATGGCCTTGACGAGGCTCAGGCCGAGGCCGCTGCCCGGCGTGGTGCGGCTCTTTTCCACCCGGTAGAGGCGGCGGAACACCTTGTCGCGCTCCGCTGCGGCGATGCCCGGGCCGCTATCGGCGACCACCAGCTCGACCTCGCCGCCGTGCATCCGTCCGCCCAGTTCGATGCGCGCGCCGGGCGGACAATGGCGGATGGCGTTCTCGACCAGATTGGCGATCATCTGCAACAGCAGGTCGCGATCGCCGCTGATCGGTCGCAAGCCGCTCGACCCGGTCAGCCGCAGGGTCTGGCCGTGCTCCACCGCGACCTCGCCATACGCCTCGGCGATGCTCTCGAGGATGCCCTCGGGCGCCAGCGTGGTGAAGCGGGCGCGCCGGGCGCCGGCCTCGATCTGGGCGATGCGCAGCAAGGCGTCGAACGTGGCGTTGATCCGCGTGCCCTCCTCCTGCGCCTGGCTGAGCAGCGTGCCCACGGGCCGCCCTGCCTCGTCGGCCTCGATGGCGCTCTCGACGGTGATCGCCAGTCGGTTGAGCGGCGTCTTCAGGTCATGGGCGATGTCGACGCTGACCTGGCGCATACCCTCGACCAGCGCCGCCAGCCGGTCGAGCGCGCCGTTCACCTCGCCGACCAGCACGTCGATATCGTCGCCACGACCAGTCGTCGCGATGCGGGCCGCGAGCTCGCCGCGTCCGAGCCGGTGCATGGTGGCGGCGATGCCGTCGAGCCGCCGCTGTCCGCGCGCCGCCACCACGATGCCGGCGGCGAGAATGAGTGCCACCAGCAAGCCGCCCGCCCAGGCGAGGCTGGTGAAAGTCAGCCGGCCAATGGCGTTGGTCTCGGCGTAGCTGGAGCCGACCAGCAGCCGGTAGCCACCGACCGCGCCGGTAAAGATCCGATACTCATCCACCGCGTCGGCGACGCCGAGCGTTGCGGCGCCGACGGTGGCCCAGCCCTCGCCGGGGGGAACGCTCGCGACATTGCCGGCAAGGATGGTGCTGGCCGCGTCGGTCAGGGCGTAGACGCGCTGGTGCCGGATCGTCGCTCCGGCATGGCTCAGCACCGCGTCGGAGAGGTCGGTGAAGTCGTTCTCACCGTAGGACTGGCTGATGACGCTGTAGGTGTCGGTGACGGCCTGGTCGACCCGCGCCGCCAGCTCCTGGCGGATCAGCTCGAAGGCTGCGAACCCGGCGATAGCCAGCGCCACGAGGAACGCCAGGCCGAGGATGAGGGTGAGCCGGAACGGCGTGCTGCGCAGGAAGGCGCTACGCATGCATGGAGTACCCGGTGTTGCGCACGGTATGCAGCAGCGGGTGTTCGAACGGCTTGTCGATCTTGGCCCTGAGCCGGCTGATATGGGTTTCCACCACGCTGGTCTGCGGGTCGAAATGGAACTCCCACACCCGTTCGAGCAGCATGGTGCGGGTCACCACCCGCCCCTCGTTGCGCATCAGATATTCGAGCAGCGCGAACTCGCGCGGCATCAGTTCGATCTCCTCCTCGCCCCGCCGGCAGGTCCGCCGCACCAGGTCGAGTTCGAGGTCGAGCACCGAGAGCCTGGTCTTTTCGGCGCCGGCCTGCGGCGGCGGGCGGCGGGCCAGCGCGTTGAGCCGCGCCAGCAGTTCGGAGAAGGCGAAGGGTTTTACCACGTAGTCGTCGCCGCCGGCCTCCAGCCCCTCGACCCGGTCGTCGACGCCGCCCACCGCGGTAAGGAACAGCACTGGCGTGCGCACCCCCGCACCGCGCAACGCCTTGACCAGCGACAGCCCGTCCAGGCCGGGCAGCATCCGGTCGGCGACGATCACGTCATAGGGCTCGCGCATCGCATGGGTCAGCGCATCGCGCCCGTCCTCCAGCACATCGCAGACATGGCCCGCCTGCAGCAGGCCCTTGCGGATGTAGTCGTAGGTTCGCTGGTCATCTTCGACCACCAGAATGCGCATGCGCCTGCTCTCCACCGGCGGCACTATAGAAAAACCGGAACGCGATGGCGAACGCCAGCCCACCATCGCGCCTCCGTGGCCAGCCCTTAGGCGCGAGGGTCCGGCTGGAGCAGTGGGTCGACAGGCTCGACCAGCTCTCCGCCGCGGTTGACGACGCTCATGTAGGCGACGGTCGCCGCGATCACCGCGAGGAAGATGACGCTGGTGACGATCGTCCCGAGCCCCAGCCCGCCATATTCGAGCGGCTGGGACAGCAGGTCGCCGAGCGACGCCCCGAGCGGTCGGGTCAGGATGTAGGCGAGCCAGAACGCCAGCACGGCGTTGAGCTTGAACACGTAGTGGGCGACGGCGATGGCGCCGATGACCACGGCGAACAGCACCGCCGTCATCAGGTAGCCGACGTCCAGCTTTTCGGCGACGAGATCGCCGGCCGCCGTGCCGAGCGCAAAGGTCAGCAGGATCGCCACCCAGTAGAACGCCTCACGTTTCGTGGTGACGATGGTGTGGATGGAGAGCGTCCGCTCGCTCCAGAACCAGATCGCGAAGGTTGCGGCGAGAAGGATGGTGCAGACGATGGTGGTGACTTCGAGCGGCACGCCGAGATTGTCGACCAGGTTGTCGGTCAAGAGCGTGCCGACGACACTGATCAGCACCACGGCAGTCCAGTACCAGACCGGCACGTATCGCCGCTGCGCGAACTGCAGGATCAGCGCTACGACCAGCACCACGCTCATGATCACCGAGGTGAGCTGCAGGCCGAGCCCGAGGTTCACCGCCAGGTAGTCGGCGGCGGTCTCGCCGACGGTGACCGCCATCAGCTTGATCAGCCAGAAATCGACGGTAACGCGGGGGACGCGGTTGTACGCCGCAGGAAGCAAGGCGGGCATTTTGCAAACCCTTTCGAAATCAGCTGAGGAGCGCGAAGGCGTCGGCGAAGAAGCCGTCGGCGCGCTTGTCGTCGTCGGCGTTGCAGCGATCGAGCCCCTTGCCCATCAGCTGGTCGTACTTGGCCTGGTCTGAGGGCTTCTTGCTCGCCGCCGCGTCGCGCAGCGTCTTGAGGGCAACCTCGCAAGGCAGCGGACTGCCGTCGGCATCGGTCACCGCGAAACTGGCGGCCACGGCAGCGACCGGGGTCACCACCGCGCCGCCATTGGGATCGTCCAGCGTCGCCAGCAGGCCATTCAGCGACTGCTCGACGGCAGCCGCATCGGGCGATCCGGCGCGCAGGCCCTCGATGGCGGCATCTGCCGCGTGGTCGATGGTGGTCCACTTGTCGACGCTGAGCGGCCTGAGCGCCGCGGCGGCCTTGTCCCAGGCACTCTCGAAATCGGTGATCCGCTTCTCCGCCCCGGCGAGGTCACCAGCCTGGGCCAGCGTGAGGGTGTCCGCAACGATCGTATGGAAGTTGCCCATGTCGCCCAGCTCCGTGGCGACCACGGCAGCGAGAACCGGCAGGGCCGGAAGCAGACATGCGGGAGCGGCAGCGAGGGCGAGAACCAGCAGCAGTTTCTTCATCTGAGACTCCGGGGAGGTGGGGCGGGACTTGCCTCGCCCACCACCATCGCCCCGCCGCCTCACGGTCGGCTGGCACGCCGATTACAGTTTTGTAAGCTCGGGCACCTGCCGGAGGGGCGGCAAGGGACCTCCCTGAGGCGATCACCTCATCGGATTTCCAGGCCATGACCTGGATTCTTGACATATTTTCCAGGCTATGGCCTGGATATCTTGTTTACAATTCCAGGCTATAACCTGGAACTTTGGACTAAGAATCCAGGCTATAGCCTGGAAGGAGCAATGCGATGCTGAGCTCAACGAAGCGCACGGCGCGACGGCGACTGGACAAGAAGCTAAGCGATTTTAGTGCCTTGCAGCAGATCGGCCCACCGCCGAAGGGGTGGCTTCGTGCCGTACGAGATGCCTTAGGCATGTCGGGCACCCAGTTCGCGCGACGGCTTGGCGTGTCGTGGCAAAGCATGGACGACCTCGAGAAGTCGGAAGCGGCCGGCACGATCGGGCTCGAAACGCTACGCAAGGCCGCAGCGGCGCTGGACTGCACCCTCGTCTACGCCATCGTCCCCAATCGACCGCTCGAGACACTCGTTGAGGAGCGAGCACAGGCTTTGGCCAAAGCAGCACTCGCCCGGGTAGATCAGACGATGCGGCTCGAGGACCAGCGAGTCGTGCACGTCGAGCAGGACGAACTCATCGAGGACTACATCCGCGATCACCTGCGGGATCGCTACCTGTGGGACACGAATTGACGCTCATGTTGCCGGAGCCAGAAGGCGCCACGCCGCTCGGCCCCGAAGAGTTGGCAGGCCTCAAGCCAACCTGGATCTCGAACAGGCAGGAACTGAATGAAGCGGAGCAGGCCAACATTCTCGCCGGGCTGGCATGGACCGGGCGCACCAGAAGGGCCGACCTGTTGTCGGAAGCCTTCATCTGCGCCCTCCATCGGGCCATGTTCGCGGACGTATGGGCATGGGCAGGCGGCTTCAGGCGACGTGAGACCAACATCGGCGTCGAACCCAACACGATACGGGCGTCTGTGAGAGAACTGCTCGATACCGCCAGATACTGGCAGGACAGCTCCACGTTCCCACCGGACGAGTTCGCCGTCCGCTTCCATCACCGACTGGTGCAGATTCACCCGTTCCCGAATGGCAATGGCCGCCACACCCGAGTGATGGCTGACCTGCTGATCGAGCGCTCAGGCGGCACCCCTTTCACCTGGGGACGTGACAAGCTGACAGCGGACGGTCCAACGCGCTCCGCCTACATCGCCGCTCTCCGGCAGGCCGACGCGCTCGACATCGGCCCACTTCTGGCCTTCGCCCGCAGCTAGATCTCTTCCGGCGGTTCCCAGTTCGGCCAGTCCGCCACGTGGTCTTCCCATTCGCCCGGCTTCACCGATTTCTCGGGCACGGTGCGGCCGCGGACTGAGACGCCGACGGTCATCACCGTTTCGGGGTCGCCCGAGACCAGCGGGTGCCACCAGGCGAGGCCTTTGCCTTCGGCGATGCGGCGGTAGGCACAGGTTTTGGGGATCCACTCGATGGTGCGGACGTTCTCGGGCGTCAGCTTGATGCAGTCGGGCACCACCTTCAGCCGGTTGGGGTAATCGGTGCACTTGCAGCTTTCGCCGTCGAGCAGCTGGCAGCGCACATCCGAGACGTAGATGTCGCCGGTGTCTTCGTCCTCGAGCTTCATCAGGCAACAGCGCCCGCAACCGTCGCAGAGCGATTCCCACTCCACGGTCGTCATTTCCTCGAGCGTCTTTTCTTCCCAGAAGGCCATTCACTTCCCGTGTTGCCGCAAACCCGCTTGCACAAACTATCCGCTGATCATATTCGAGCGACTGCCTTGCCAATGCGCCCCAAATTGGGGAGATTCAAGACCATAGGGGCGACCTTGGCACGCCGCGGAGTGTTCGGTGCAGGATCCGTTCTACCACAAAGAGAAGCGGCGCAAGAAAACCCGCATGCTGGCGGCTGATGCCTGGCTCGATTCGGCGCTCTATGAGTTCGGACAGTCGCTCGGCCGGGGCTACACCCAGGTCGAGGATTTCTTCTCGCGCTTCCGCGTCTCCGGCCTGAAGCGCCTCTTCGTCGAGATCGTCTCGGACGGCTTCAGCTTCCTCGCCATCGGCATGGTGCTGGTCACCGCGCTGGCGCTGCCGGCGTTCGACGCCACGGTCAGCGGCCGCTTCAACAAGGCCGAGGACTTTGCCGTCACCTTCCTCGATCGCTACGGCAACGAGATCGGCCGGCGCGGTATTCGCTCCGACGATTCCTATCCGCTCGACAAGCTGCCCGACTATTTCGTCAAGGCGGCGCTCGCCACCGAGGACCGGCGCTTCTACGACCACTGGGGCATCGACATCGTCGGCACCATGCGCGCGCTGGTGTCGAACGCCCAGGGCGAGAACTCGACGCAGGGCGGCTCGTCGATCACCCAGCAGCTGGCGAAGAACCTGTTCCTCTCGTCCGAGCGCACGCTCGAGCGCAAGATCAAGGAAGCGTTCCTCTCGGTCTGGCTCGAGTGGCATTACACCAAGGACGAGATCCTCAAGCTCTACTTCGACCGCGCCTATATGGGCGGCGGCAATTTCGGCGCTGCGGCGGCGGCCGAGTTCTATTTCGGCAAGAAGATCACCGACGTGAACCTCGCCGAGGCGGCGATGCTGGCCGGGCTGTTCAAGGCGCCGACCAAGTACGCGCCGCACGTCGACCTCGCGGCGGCGCGCGGCCGCGCCAATCTGGTGCTCAGTAACCTCGTCGATGCCGGGTTCCTCACCGAGGGGCAGGTCACCGCCGCCCGCCGCAACCCGGCCGTGCCGATCGACCGCTCGGCCGAGGCCAATTCGCCGAACTACTTCCTCGACTACGCCTTCGAGGAGGCCAAGAAGGTCATCGAGGTCTCGAACAGCACCTCCAACACCTTCGTCGTGCGCACCACCATCGATCCGGTGCTGCAGTCCTACGCCGAGGACGCCGTGACCTCGGTGGTGCGCGAGCAGGGCGAGGCCTACAACGTCTCGCAGGCCGCCATGGTGGTGCTGGAGCCCACGGGCCCGATCCGCGCCATGGTCGGCGGCATGGATTACGGCAAGAGCCAGTTCAACCGCTCGATCGTCCCCAACCGGCAGCCCGGCTCGGCGTTCAAGCTGTTCGACTATGCCACCGCCTTCGAGCTGATCCCGGAATACGATCCGGACACCGTGGTGTCGGGCGCCACCCAGTGCATCGGCAACTGGTGTCCGCGCAACTATTCGGGCAACTCGGTCGGCCGCATCAGCCTGATTTCGGCGTTCCAGCAGTCGATCAACACCGTGCCGGTGAACCTCTCGATCAAGACCGGCCGCCAGCCGATCGCCGACCTCGCGCACAAGATCGGGCTGCAGAACGATTTCCCGGTAACCCGCTCGCTGGCGCTGGGCGCCGCCTCGGTCAGCGTCATCGACATGGCGTCGTCCTACGCGGTGTTCGCCAACCATGGCTACAAGACGCCGGCCTTCGGCATCACCCGCATCACCACGCTGTCCGGCGATCCGATCTTCGACGCCGCCGACGAACCGCAGCAGGAGCGTGTGGTCAGCGACCAGACCGTCAAATACATGAACCGCATGATGCGTGCCGTGGTCGAGAGCGGCACCGGCCGCCGGGCGCTGATCGAGGGCGTGCCCTCGGTGGGCAAGACCGGCACCACCTCGTCGTATCGCGACGCATGGTTCTGCGGCTTCACCGGCAACTATGTGGCGGCGGTGTGGTTCGGCAATGACGACTACCGGCCGACCAAGAAACTCACCGGCGGCACCCTGCCGACCACCGCCTGGCAGAAGTTCATGGCCTACGCCCATACCAACATCGAGATCAAACCCGTGGAGGGCGTCGATTTCGCGCCAGCGCCGTTCGTCATCGCCAATGCCGAGGAAGGCCAGCCGGTCGCCCCCACCGTCGAGCGTCCCCCCGGGCTGAAGCCCGGTGCGGCGGACAAGCTGCTCGAGGTTGCCGACCGGCTGCGCAGCGCGCTGGGCGGTGCGAGCAATCAGGCGGCACTCACCGTCACCTCCCCTGCTCCAGCCAAGGCGCTGTAACCGTTGCGCTTTCTCGTTCACCTCGGGACCATGCTGCTGGTCGCACTGCTGGTCGGCTTCGGCCTCAGCTGGTACGCGCTGAGCGACGGCCGGCTGTTCGGCGCCATCGAGATCGGCCCGTGGTCGGCCTGGCGCGATGTCGGCGTGCCGGCGCCCGACCCCTACACCCGTGCCTTCATCGCCCGCTCCGGCGCCCTGGAACTGGGCGCCAGCGAGGGCATCCAGTTCATCGCCACCACCGACAGCGACAACCGCCGGCTCGACCGCGCCTGCCGCTACCGGATCGACGGCACGACGCCCGCCGCCCGCTTCTGGACACTGGTGCCGGTGGCGCCCGACGACGGCCGGCCGATCACCCGCGAAGACGGCCCCACCGACTTCCACAGCGCCCGGCTGAGCCGGGCCGGCGACGGCTCGGTCGAGCTCTATGTCTCCAAAACTCTCGCGCCGCAGAACTGGCTCGAAATCACCGGCGATGGCGCCTTCGACCTGGTGCTGACGCTCTACGATACCTCGAGCCTTTCGGGTGTCGGCGCCGATGTCGCCGCCCTGCCCTCGATCATCCGCGAGGCCTGCGCATGATCCGCACCCTGCTCTGGCTGCTTGGCGGCGTCGTGCTCGGTGGCATCATCCACATCGCGGTGATCCTCGCCCTGCCGGCGCTCTCGGCCACCTCGGCCTGGGACCACGTGGCTGCCGCTGGTGCCGGCCCGGGCCCCACCGTGCTGGCGGCCGCCAAGGCGGGCGAGCCCAATCCGCTGCGGCTTGATCCCGAACTCACCTATGCGGTCTGTCGCATCGACCTCAGGAGCGGCCCGGCCTCAGTGACCGGCACGCTGCCGCAGTCGTTCTGGTCGGTCGCCGTCTATAGCCGCGCCGGCACGGTGGTCTACTCGACCACTAACCGCGACGGCATCGGCACGGCGCTCGACCTCGGCATCTTCAACCCCGGCCAGACGCGCCTCCTCGCCGAGCAGAAGCTCGATGTCGCCGAGGGCCTGCTGATTGTCGAAGCTAAGGAAGACGACCTGTTCGTCGTCGTCCGCCTCGCCCCGCCCCACCCGGAAATGCGCGCCCGCTACGAGAAAGCGCTGGCCGGGCTGAAGTGCGGCACGATCGCGACCTGAGCTACTTCCGGTACTCGCCCTCGCTTGGGGCATCCATCAGCACGCGGCCGGGGATTGCCCCGGTATCGTCGCTGCCGTCGTCCCAGCCGTCGCCGCAGAAATCGAAGGCTTCGGCACGGTCGGTCCAGACCGCCAGCCGGCTCAGGCGCTCGTCGACCTCGACGGCCTCGCCATGCGGGGTCTCCACCAGGAAATGGTCGAGGGCGTAGCTGTACGAGCCGTAGCGGTAGCCGAGCGCCGCGACGAAGCGGCCGACATAGAGGTCGTTCTCGGCCTTGCGCAGCCGCATCTGCTTGATCATCTTGGGCTCGATGTCGTCGAGCGCTGATGCGGCGACGGCGCGCTGGCGGTCGATCTCGATCACCGCGCAGATCGCCTTGAAGGTCGTCGGCAGCGTCAGCAGGTCCGCCCCGACATCGTCGGCGATGGTGTTGAAGCGCACCCGCGACGAGGCGTAGCGCTCGCCGGTGAGCCAGCGATAGTAGAGATCGAACTTGTCGGGCCGCGAGCTGAACACGCCGGCGACGAAGATCACCTGCTCGTAGTCGAAGGCCCAGTCCTTGGCGTGGCGCGCGATCAGGAACCGGTACACCCGGTCGTGCATCTCGCGTTCCTGGTCGGTGATGTTGAAATCCGAGACGGGCTGGTTGCCCAGCCGGCGCATCAGCTTGTCGGTTTCGGGGATGATGCTGTCATTGAGCACGCCCGGCTTTACCCGGCCGAAGTCACCGAGCTCGTGCGCACCCGCAGGCGCGGCGCACAGCAGCAGCGCCAGTCCGAGCGCGCGGAACAGACGCATGTCAGCCACGGCGGCGCTTGCCGCCCGAGGCCGTTCCCACCGGCTTGTCCGGCATCGGAGAGGAGCCCCCGCCCCGCTCATATCGAACCCCGGTGAACAACAGGACTTCGCCCGTGCCCGCCGATTGGGAGCGCGTTCTCGTGCGTCCACGCTTTGGTAGTTGAACCAGCTTTCCCAACCTTGCCTCCGGGCGGGCGGGCGATATTTGCCGGGGACCCATTTCCAGCGGCAAATCGGGAACGACGCAGGGACCCGATGAAAGCCATTAAGAGTTCGTCAAGGTTAACAGTTCGCTAACGATTTCCCTGAAATAGTCGGACCTGTGGTTGAGGCCCGAATCCTGGGGCCTTTCAGGGCGAATTATGATCGGTTTCCAGCCTTACGAGACGTTTCAGCTCCTCATCGAGACGGGCGGCGTCGATCGAACGAACACATTGTTGTGCGCAGCATGCGATGCGTTTGCGCGTCGCGGACGGCCGACCAGTGCCGAAATGGAACAGTTTGCGGCGCTCGCCCAGCGCCTGTTCCCGGCCGCCGCTCCCGCTGCCCGCGCCAAGGCCGCGGCGACGCTCGGCCGCTCCGAGGACCTTTCGCCCGAACTCGAGCAGCTGGTGGTCCGCCATCTCGGTGACGACCTGCCGGATTTCCTCGTCACGGCGCCCAAGCTTTCCGAAGGCACCATGCTCAAGGTGATCTCGTCGAACGATGTGACGCTGGGCGCCGCGCTTGCCCGCCGTGCCGATCTCTCCAACAACGTGCTCGGCCGCCTGTTCCAGATGAACAGCCGCAAGGTCTACCGCGCCATCGCTACCAACACGGCGATCGTCCCGCGCGGCCCCTATCTCAGCGCCCTCGCCCGCTCGGCGCAGATGGACCATCAGGTCGCCTGGTCGCTCGCCGCCCGCGAGGATTTCGACGCTGCCCTCTTGGCGCCCGCCTTCTTCGACCTCGGGGAGAACGACCGGGTGAAGGTGATCAACGCCTTCGCCCAGCGCGAGACCCCGGCCGCGCCGATCAAGCGCACGCTCGAGCAGCTGTCGGTCGCAACCGGCGAGCTCACCCGCGCGCTGATGAAACTGTTCTCCGAGAACCGCCGGCCGGAAGTCACCAAGCTCCTGCACCAGATCACCGGGCTCGACGAGGTCCGCTGCGGCCAGATCGCCCACGACACCTCCGGCGCTGCGCTGTTCGTGGTGCTGCGCGCCTTCGGCTGCAACGCGCAGGACGGGCTCAAGGTGCTGATCCACGCCACCTCGCACGACGAGGATCGCTCCAAGGCGCTGGCGCAGTTCTCAAAGTTGTTCGAGACGGTCAGCGTCGACGCTACGGCGTTCCTGATGAGCGCCTGGCGAGGCGAGGTGAACCTGCTCGACATGACCAAGCCGGAGTACCGGCCGTTCGAAGCCGAACGCCGCCGCCTACCGCCTCCGCAGACCCGCGAGCGCAACCCGGTGGTCGATCAGGCGATCGAGGCACTGGCGAGGATCGGGGCCCGGGCGAGCTAAGCGCGCGCCACCTCCAGCCCCAGATCCCCACCGCGCATCTCCAGCGACACCACCCACAGGTCCGGGTCGAAGTCGAACTCCCTGGCAATCCGCTCCCGCACCTTGTCCGGCTCGACATGGTCGAAGCGTAGCTGAAACATCCGTGCTTCCGGGTTGTCCCCGAGGCTCGTCGCCGGCGCCGGGGTGTAGAGCGACACCTCTCCGTTGAGGTGATCGACCTCGACGAAAATCTGCCCGGCAATCGGATCGCCGCGCCGCGACACCACGCACATGTGGCCGATATCGTTGTGGCGGCGGACAAACGCCGAAACCCAGAGGTCGGTACGAAACATCGCTCACCTCTGCCGGAAAACGGCGGGGTTGGCTAGGCTGGAGCCGAGAGCACCGACGACAGCTGCCGCCATCGTCTCCGGAGGCGCTGCCGAGCCGACCAACATGTCCCCGGCCTCCCGGTAGATCTCGAAGCGCTTACGGAACTTCTGCTCCTCGCTCTGCCGTTCGAACCCGAAACCGCGGGTCAGCTGCCGTGCCACGACGATGGAGGTGGCGGTCTCGACATCGCGCGACGGCAGCAGCGTGATCCCATAGCCACCCGCCACCAGCCGATCGGCGCGACGGCGATCATCCGTGCCTGCTGCTGCAACCAAGAAGCCTGAGGACGTCACGAAGACGGTCGCCGGCGGCGCATCACCAACCAATAGTTCGGCCAGCGCCAGGTTCTCGGCCCGATAGCGTTCGTAGCCATGCGTGGCGATGAACGGGCCGATCACCTCGATCCGCTCGCAGAACTCGAAATCGAGGTCGATCAGGTGCCAGCCGAGGGCAGCAGCGAGCGCCCGGCCCAGCGTCGACTTGCCGACGCCTCCGGGGCCCAGCAGCATAAGCCGCTCACCCTGTCGCCAGGGCCGCCGCGTCTCGATGTGAATCGCCGAATCCATGCCCTATCCGACCGCGTACGGCCGGCGGGCGCAATGTCGGCTATTCTAGATCGCGGCGCCGTTGTCGACCAGGAGGTCGAGCAGCTCCGGCGAGATCCGGCCGGTCACCTTGTAGTTGAAGTAGACCTCGAAATTGCGGATCGCCTTGGCCGTCGCCTCGCCGGCCACACCGTCGGCGGGGCCATGCAGGAAGCCGAGGCTCCCCAGCCCGCGCTGCACCTTGGCGACGATCACCGGGTCGGTCACCGAGAACGGCGCCATCAGCTGTTCGGGTGTCGCTTCTGTATCGAGGACGGCAATGGTCTCGCCCGGCTTGGGCGGCGCGGGTTCTTCGATCTTCAGCGGCACGCCGACCTGCGGCTTGTCCGGCAGAGCAGCGAGTTCGGTGCGCTCTACGGCGGCCTTGGGCACCAGCGCCACGGCAGGGGCCGCCTCGGCGGTGCTCAGCGCGTTCGACTCGGCGGCGAACTGCTGCTGCGCCACCGGCTTCTTCGGCAGCACCTTGGGCGGCGTGGTCATGGTCATCGACTGAACGCCGTCGACGATCGTGCTGATCGCGTCGCCGGCGGTTTCGGCCGCCATCTCGAGCGCCGCTTCCGGCGATTTCGGCACGGGCCGGCCGAGCAGCGTGCTGCCGGTCGCCTGCTTGGTCGGGGCGATCGAGCCGGTCTGGATATCGGCGATCAGCGGCTTGGGCTGCTCCATGACGGCCAGCGACTGCGACTTCACCGTAACGGCCGGCACATTGACCGCCGGCAGCTCGGCTTCCACCGGCGCGGCCTCGACCTTGGGCAGCGTCACCGCCGCCGCGGGCTTCTGCTCGACGACCGGCGCAGGTGCTGGGGCGACTGCCTGCGGCGCTGGCGTCGACAGCGGTGCGGCGAGCACCATGTCGATGATGTCGCGCGTCAGTTCGCCGGTCGGCTTCAGCCCGCGCTGCTCCTCGAACTTCTTCAGTGCCCGGGCGGTCTGCGGGCCGTAATAGCCGTCGACCGTGCCGGTGAAGAGCTGCAGCCGCTCGAGCTTGCGCTGCACTTCGAACACTTCCTTGTTGCCGATCGGTCCGCCGTCGGTGTCGACCGGGGCGGCAACCGCTACCACCTGGCGCTGCACCTTGGCGGGCGCGCTCATCACGAAGCTCTTGGGTCGCGTCTTCGGAATCACCGGTTCGATGTCGGCGAGCTGCGCCGGCGATTCGATGCCGGCGGTGAACAGCGGCGAGGGATGCTCGTGGCGCTGGCCATAGAGCGCGTTCGAGCCGGCCATGGCCGAGGTCACCACCAGGGCGGCGATCGCGGAATTGGTAAGGGGTGAGCGCATATAGCGCGCAATGACCCAGAGCGCCGCGCGGCCCGCGTGGGCCATGGCGACGCTGCCGACCTGCAGGGGCAGGTGCGCAAGAGTTGCTGCCGTCATAGGGCTCTTTTTCTTTCGTCGTCGTGCCATGTGGTGGGCATTTGCTGCTGGACCGGGTCCCGGTGAAGCGGGGTAACGGCAGCAGTTTCCTCCACCTTGGTTTCCGGACCGTTTATCGGCAGCAGAACAGTCATCACTGTCCCCTCTCCCGGCGACGAGCTGGCATGCAGGGTTCCCTCATGCAGCTCGACCAGTCCCTTGACGATCGAAAGTCCCAGGCCCGTGCCCTCGTAGCGGCGTGCGAGGCCATCCTGCGCCTGGAAGAACGGCTCGCCGATTCGGCTCACCGATTCCTCGCCCATGCCGATGCCGTGGTCGGCCACCGAGATGGCGAGATGCCGGCCCTGCCGCTTCATGGCGAGCGTCACCACCGAGTGCTCGTTCGAGAACTTCACGGCATTGGACAGCAGGTTGATCAGGATCTGGCGGCAGGCGCGCTCATCAGCGATCAGCATCGGCAGGCTGCGCGGAATGTCGGTCATCAGCCGCACCGATTTGTCGCGCGCCATGGCGTCGACCATCTTCAAGCACGGCTCGACCAGCGATTCGGGCGCGATGGCCTCGGTGGTCAGCTCGAATTTCCCTGCTTCCAGCCGGCTCATGTCGAGCAGCATCTTCACCACGTCGATCAGGTGATGGCCGCTCTGCTGGATCAGCGTCGCGTATTCCTTGTGCTGCGGGCTGAGCTCGCCGACCACGCCGGAGGTCATCATCTCGGAGAAGCCGACAATGGCGTTCAGCGGCGTGCGCAGCTCGTGGCCGATGGTGGCGAGGAAGCGCGACTTGGCGCTCGAGGCCTCCTCGGCGAGCTTCCGGGCGCGCTGCAGCTCGTTCATGTAGTCGTGCCGCTCGGTCACGTCGCGCAGCAGCACCACGACCTCGTTGCGGGCCCCCGGCATGTCGGCGTCTAGCACCGGCGAGAGCGAGGCCTCGACCCACACGTAGCGCGGCGCGGCCGCGGACGGGCCGGGCTCGTCACGGCGCATGCGAATCTCGACGCGGCGGGTACGGCCGTCCTGGTTGGCTTCGGCGAAGGCGGTGAGGTAGGTCGGTCGGTCCATCACGTGGATGCGCTCGACCAGCCCGTTGCCGCTCAACTCGAACCGGCGGCAGCCGAACAGTTTTTCGGCCGAGCGCGAGGTGAACAGCACTGTACCGTCGCTGGCGAAGCGCATCACCGCGTCCTGCACGTGCTCGATCAGGTGCCGGTAGGCGTTGATCTGCGCCTTCTCATACACCTCGAACACTGTGTTCAGCCGGTTGGCCGAGTGCGCAACGATCGCGGCGGTGACGGTGAACACCAGCCCGCCGATCAGCGTCGTCGACATGTGGAATGGCTGCGGCCAGGCGAAGATGTTGAAGCTCGCCAGCACGCCCAGCGCCACCACGGCGACGAGGATCGCCCAGGCACGCTTCTTCACTGGCGTACGGGTCAGCAGCGACGCGTGCACCGGGCCGAGCACCGCAACGGCGAGACCGAAATCTGCAATAGCGGGATCTGCAACCGTCAGCAGCGCACCGCCGAGCAGGGTCGCATAGACCTGCCCCGCCGCGGCGCGCTCGTACTGGCCGCGCTGGCAGAGCGCGATGGTCAAAACCCCCGCCGCGACGCCAATGGTGGCGAGGACGAAGGGCAACAGCATCGACTGGGTCAGCGCATAAAGCGCCGCCGGCATGCCGATCAAACTCAGGATCAGGGCGAGCCTGGCATTGGTGGCAATGGCCTGCCGGCGCAAGGCTTCAGGACGCCCACCCGCGCCCCGCACCGGCTCGGTGCGCCAAGCGCGACGCATCGCATCGCTCAACCATGTCCAGAGGCTCCGCATAAATCTAACCAACCGCCCCGCCGCCTATTTTCTTGTTGCCCGGAGCTTCCACCCGAACGCCTAATGCCGGTTTAAGGGGAAGAGCCGCGAGGGCGGTTGCGCACCCGTTCCATGCCGTTGCGCAGGGGCTTTCTGGGGTTAGCGTAAACAGTTCGTTGCGCCGGCCGCGGGCTTCCGACAGGCCTCGCATTTCGCCTTGACCGCCCCCGTCCGGATGGATTCGGCGCACCGATATTGCCCCAAACTCGGTGTCATCCCAGCGAAAGCAGGGACCCAACTCCCAGCCCGCGCCAGCCGCGGCATGGGTCCCAGCTTTCGCTGGGATGACACCTGCGTCTTGGGCGGCAACGTGCCCTTCCCATGGACCGGCCGACTCGATCCCTCGCATTTGCCGACAATTTTATCGAAATCTCGAAACCCGATTTAAGCCGCCCCGCCTAGCCTGTTCGCAACACATGGCAGGTGGACTGCCGGTACGGGAAGAGGCGACTATGTTCGTGTTGAGGTCTGCATTCTGGCTGACGGTGATGTTTCTCATCATCGCGCCGAAGGACTTCGATCTGGGCAAGACCGCCAGCGATGCTTCGGCTGAGGCCCTCAAGGCCGGCCAGCAGGCCATCGTCTCTCAGGTTCTCGCCAGCGACTGCAGCACCCTCGAATGCGCCGGCGGCAAGGCCGCGCTCACGGTGCTCGCCGGCAACAAGTTCCCGTCCGTCGACACACCCATGCAAATGACGTCGAACATCCCGGTCCCGCTCCCCCGACCGCGACCGGATCGGATGGGTTGAGCCAGGGGTTGCGTCACTTCCCCGACGC
>JAESFN010000309.1_pt1 | contig 56130 bp, 51 predicted proteins | sample 9269411 | NCBI WGS metagenome assembly JAESFN01 (sample SAMN14505399, study PRJNA617100) | algae metagenome | isolation source: Iphinoe sp. HA4291-MV1 and co-occurring heterotrophs from trail next to... | place: USA: Maunawili Falls, Hawaii | collected 2009-07-25
CACGCTGGGCGCGCCTCCCAGGCCGCTGGTGAAGCCGAGCTCCTCGAGCAGATAGACGCAACGACCGTCGCTCGACAGACCTGCGTAGGCGGCGTCGTCCCACAGACGTTGCTCGAGTGCGAGCGCGAGCTGCGAGCTGTTCATCGCCCGCTGGAGCTGCTGGCCGCGGCCCGCTTCGAGCAGCCGCTCGAAGGCGTCGTCTTCCCAGGGGGCGGCCTCCCAGATGCGCTTGCCGGTGAGGAAGTCGACCGCCACCAGCTTCCGCGCGGTCCGCAGCAGCACCAGGTCGCCGATGGCCAGCGGCTGACCGGCCGGCAAGGCGGGCGCCTGCTGATCGGTGAAGGCCGAGCGGAGGCCGGCCACCAGCCGTTCGATCGTGGGATGCTCCGCCGTTCGCACTCGCCAGCGTGGGTTCAAGAGCGGCAGTCCGCCGGACGAGGCGGCGTGCCGCGCCGGGCTGCCGCCGGCGAGCAGCCAGTCACCGTTCGGTGTGGCGTCGTTCGTCGCTGCTGCGTGGGCGTTCGTTGAGGATGCGTCGTCGTTCGTCGCGTCGTTCGTTGTGGCTTCGTTGTTCGTCGCGCCCAGGGCCTGCGGCCAGCCGGGGCCGAGCGTCGTCCGTAGCCAGGCCAGCGCCTCGTCGTCGCTCGTGAACCAGGGCCGCGCTTGCCCGGCCACCGTGGGCGGGCTCTGCGGGAACCGCTGCTTGAGCGCGACGAGCACGGCTTGCGCCGCCGGAGCTTGGCCGACCGCCTGTCGGCAGGCCGCTTCATAGAGCCCGGCCAGCTTGACGAGCGCCGCCGGGGCCACCGGCGAGTCGGCCGCTTGATGGAAGGCCAGCGCGGCCGCTTCGGCGCGGCCTTGTTCGGCGAGTCGCAAGCCTACGGCCAAGGCAGCCTGCGCTCCGGCCGGCGTCAGCGGCCAACGCCGCGCCACCGCTTCGAGCGCCGCCTGATCGCCCGACTGGGCCGCCTGCTCGAGCTGGCGGGCAGCCCCCGCCGCATAGTGCAGCTCATAGGCCTGGCGACCTTCGGCCGGCAGTTCGGCCAGCACCCGGCGGGCTTCGCTCTTCAGACTGCGATAGACCGGCTGAGCGGGATCGGGGCGAAAGAAAAAGTCCTCCCCACCCGCCAAAATCCCCCCTAAAAACCCGACGCCCTCCGCATACCGCCCCCCAGAAATAAGCCCCTGCCCTTCCTCAAAACGACGATTGAGCTCGCGATGCGGGGTGAAGATCACCGTGCCCATTTCGTCTTGGGCCTGCAGGCGGGAAGAGCCGCCGGGGTGAGAGAAGGTCAGCAGAAACAAAGCGAGCCCACTCGCGCCAACCACGAGCTTTCTGCTGCGCGTTGCTCCGCATTGTGCGTGAGCGTGCATCCGTTTAGCCACCTGCGTCTAGAGGCTTGGGAACGGCGTGCCGACTGCCTTCATTCTATACCGGGGCTCCAAATGCGCCGTGGCCAATATCCAAAGCGTGCTCGTCAGCGTTGGTCAGCCGGCTGACGCCGGCCGCTCGCCGGTAGCGCGATCGGATCGCACAACTCCCCTTGCTGTCAGCCACGCCGGCGACACAAAGCGCCACAGCGCCTTGGCCAGAGCTTCGCGGGCGACGTGCTCCGCATCCGGCGCGGAAGGGGCAGCTTCCCCCTCGTTTGCCTTGAGCCGCGCAAAGCCCCTCCAGGTCAGCCGCACCGGCCAACTTTGCGCAGCCGCCAAATCGTTGAGCCGCTCCTGCACGCGCAGGCTCCAGACCAGGCCAAAGGCGTCGCGAAAGTCGAGCCAGACGCGATCCACGGCGTCGGCGGTTCGCGACGGCACAAGCCAGCCGGCGACAACGGCCGCAGCGAAGCAGGCGAGCGCCGCGTGTGGCGACGCAGTTCCGGTCAAAGGCGCCGGCAAAAATTCCGCCATTAGCAGGACCTGCCCCAGGGAGACCAGCCCGGCGCTCAACGCGTAGCGAGTTGCAAGATGATTGACCGCCGCCGTGACGATGAGGATGAGGAGAAACCATGCCCGCGCTCCCGAGAGCTCAAAGCGGCCCCGCTGAAACAGCCAGGCCTCGAGCGCCGGAAGCGCCAAGACAACCCACAGGGAAAGCACGATCCAGCCCCAGGCGCGGTTCTGCGGACGCTTAGCGCCGAGCAATGCCAGCAACGGACAGCACAGCGCAACGCCGGCCAGATACCGGTAGATGCCTGCGCTGGCCGCCGGCGAGTTCGCCTGAGGCGCGGCTAACGCAGTCTCGACCGAGGTGACCGCCGCCAACGCCGCCAGTGCCCACACTGCAGGGGCGACCAAGGTCGTTCCGCGCACGCGCAGCAACGCGCCCGCGACGCCGGCCATCGCCGCCGCACCGAGCACTAACACCAATCCCAGAGAAGTCATTCGCGTCCTTGGCGTGCCGCCCCTACCGAACCGCCCACGCCCCCAAAAATCAACGGCTCAATATTCTCGCATGAGGAGCTTCGACATGAAACTGAGGTCGACACTCGCTGTGGCCTTGGCCTTGATGGCCGGCGTGGCGCAGGCCCAAGTGGACTACTTGCCAGCCAACAACTCGGGAGCTGGGTGCGTCGGCTGCGCAGGCGGCGGCGGGCCTGGCAGCGGCGCGGAAGCGTGGTTGGTGCCCCGTCCGGGGCCGCAGGGCTACAGTCATCCGGCGACCACGGTCTACGCCGAGCGCTGCTGCCGCGACCACTACCCTGGCTGCTGCGACAACGTGTGGGACGGCTACTGCTCCGAGCGCCAGTGCTGGCACGGCAACAAGGGCTGCGGCACTGGCTGCTATGGCTACGGCTATGCCAGCTCCCGCTGGGGCTACGGCGGCTGGAGCGGCGGCGGCTGGAACCCAGCCTACGCTGGCAGCCCCGTGATCGCTCAGCAGCAGGCGACCGACCAGGGTTGGGCGACGACCGGCACAACGTCGACCTGGAGTGGCGGCGCGGCCCCCATTCCGACCACGGCCCAGCCGGTGTCGGCACCAACAACCACGCCCAGCGCGGCGCCGCAGCCTCAGCCGACGACGTTCACTCCGGCCGCGACCGGCGCGGCCCCCTCCGCGCGCAACTGGAGCGGCTATCCGCGTTCCGTGCGCACATGGTAGTTCGCGAATCACAAGCACACGCGGCCGGCCGCAGCGGCGCTGCCGGAGCGGACGGCCGCGTGGCTTCAGGACCCCAGACCAATCAGGCTCAATTTGCGGAATCTGCCGACCGATACCATTAGTAACAATTTGGCGAGGACGGACCGTGGCGCGTCGCGGTCCGCTTCAGGATAGAGGTCATGATAAGACGACGGATCGAATTATCATGACCTTTTTCATGCGCTGAACTCTCTCTTTCTCCTTCCGCGCTCGCCAGTCCTGTGCCTGAGCGCTGCCCGCCGTTGAATCGCCTTGCAACTGAGGCCATCATGGGGTTTTCACCCAAGCTGGCCAGGGTCAAGGCGTTTCCATGCGCGTCGCGGTGTCGCTCTTCTGCTTCCTGGCCCTGGCGATCGGCTTGGCGCTAGCGGTTGACGCCCAGGCCGCGCCGCCAGCGACCTACGATCTGCGCACCGCGGGGCCTGGCGGCACGAGCTGGATCACGCCGGTCAAAGACCAGGGCCATCTGTCGACCTGTTGGAGCTTCTCCACCGCGGCGGCATTCCAAGGCAGCCTGCTGCGACAGGGAATTGTCACCGATCCGAACTCGCCGCTGGTGGACCTGTCGGAATGGCACGACGCCACGCACAACGGCTACGACCATCCCGACTACGATCCGCCGTACAACGCCAAAGGGTCCGGCGGTTCGCAGCGCTACACGGTCGCTTACTACACGCGTGGACAGGGCGAGTGGACCGTGGATTATCCGGCGGGTCCGCAAGTGGCCGGCGGCGGTCCTGTGCTCGAGTCGCAGAATCCGCTCAACGTCTATCCGACGAGCGAGATGGACCAGAAGCTGAACCTGGCGCCCTATGTCCCGCCGGCTAGTCAGGCGCCGGCCTATCAACTGCAGAACGCCGAGTTCCTGTGGCAAGATGGACTCGACAAGGGAACGCCGCTGCCACTCGATCAGCAGCTCGAGCGCATGAAGAACGCGGTGATCGACCACGGCGCGCTCTCGGTGGCGATGTTCTACACGCCCTCGTCGTATGATGACACGACGAAGACCTACTACTACAGCGGCCCCGACACGGCGACCGATCACTTGGTCACGGTCGCCGGCTGGGACGATGCCAAGGTCGTGCCTGGGGCGCCGCAGGCCGGGGCCTGGCTGATTCAGAATAGCTGGGGCACTCAGTTCGGCGACCAAGGCTACTTTTGGATCAGCTACCAAGATGCCTTGATCAACAAGTTCCCCGCGACGCTCATCGGCGGCGAACTCGCCCCAGGCACGCAGGTCTGGCAAAACCAGATCATGTATCCCGAGGGGCACGTCGGGCTGGGCGTAGGCAAGGCGTCGGAGGCCGCCGCCGTGATCGAGGTCGCCGCCGACACGGTGGTGCAGTCGCTGGGCATCTTTGCCAACTACGCGCAGCAGGTTCAGATCAGCGTGTACGACCAGTGGAACGCCAGCGGCCCGGCCGACTTGCTCGCAAGCTTCTCGCACACGTTCGATCTACCTGGCTACGCACTCGTGGACCTGCCGACAGGGCTGCCGCAGACGGTGGATGGCAACTTGGTGGTGACCGTGGACTACGGCAGCCGGTTTGCCGAGCCGATTCCCTTCGAGCCGCTGACCGGCGTGGCCGCAGGGCTTTCCTACCTGATGAACGAAAACGGCGGTTGGGACGATATGTCGGCGCGGTCGATTCCCGGCGTGTTTGGCGTGAAGGTGATCACCACGCCTGAGCCGGTGGCCGGGTTATTGGCGGCGATGGCGCTCGCGAGCATGGCGGCGTTTGCTCGCAGGGCACGAGGCGGGCACTAACGAAGGCAGATTCCACTTCCGCCCGATGAACGGAGGACTTACGATGCTGCCTCGTCAGACCTTCGTCACTGCGTTGTGTTTTTGCGTGAACGCAACCGCGCTGCTAGGACCGTCGTTTCTAACTCGCTCCCCCGCTCAAGGCGTTTCACGGATGATCGATCGCTCGGTTGACCAGTTGGCCACGGATCTGAGTCAAGGCACCCCGGCTGAGCGACTCGAGACCTGCCAGGAGCTGGCGTCGCTCGGGGAGGATGCGAGCCCGGCAGCCGTGGCTTTGGTAACGCTCGTAGCGACGACCAAAGACGCCGATCTCCTAGAATGGGCGGCCGAGGCCCTCGAGAACTTGGGCGCTCCGCCGGCAAATGCGACCGAGCGGCTCAGCGGCTTGCTCGGACACGCCACGGCGGACGCCGGCTACTGGGCCGCAACTCTGCTAGGGCGACTCGGCGCAAACGGAAGTGCGGCCGTGCCGGCGCTTGTGACCGCGCTCGAGCGTTCGCCGCATGCTAGCGTCCGCGAGCGGGCGGCCTGGGCGCTCGGCGAGATCGGGCCTGGGGCGTCGGCAGCCAGCGAGGCTCTCGAGCAAGCCGCCCAGAGCGGCGATGCGCGGCTCGCGCGGTTGTCGCAGGCCGCGCTCGAGCAGATTCGCAGCTAGCGGAACGCGCGCGTTCGCTGCAGCGACGAAGGCGCGACGAAATTCAACGTAGGCGCGCGAACCACGCGCCTGCTATTCTTCCGCCCCCGCTCGGGGGTGGCTAAGCCTGCCCGACCGGCAGTTGCGCAAACTCCGCAACTCGCTCGGTTGGCGCTCGCCCCCTCGCGCTTGCTCCGCAGTTCTTCTCTCGGCGAGGCCACGGATGGCAAAGAAGTCGCGCGCGAAGTCCAAGTCGTCGTTCAGCAAGTCGTGGTTCTGGAGCTTGGTCGCCACCGCGCTGACCGGCACCGGCGGCGCAGGCGTGGGCGGGTGGATGAAGCCCGACATGCCGATCGCCGGCCCGGCCGTGCAGCAGATGATCGAACTCGTGCGCGGCAAGGTCCGCACCGAGGTCGCCAAGGCCACCGGCATTCCGGAAAAAGATCTGCCGCGGCTGCCCATCGGTCAGCCAGCGCCCAAGGCCGAGGCGCCGCTGGAGCACGCTACGGCCGCGGTTCGTCCGGCCGCCACGGGCAGCACCATCTCGATCGCCTCGTTCAACATTCAGGTCTTCGGCGCCCCGAAGCTCGAAAAGCCTGGCGTGGCTGATGTCCTCGCGCAAGTGGTGCGCCGGTTCGACATCGTCGCGATTCAAGAGGTGCGCTCGAAAGACGACAGCGTGTTGCCGCAGTTCCTGCGTCACATCAACGCGAGCGGCGCTGCCTACGATTTCGTGATCGGCCCCCGGCTGGGACGCACCAGCAGCAAAGAGCAGTACGCCATCATCTACAACACGGCCACGATCGAGCTCGATGCGCCGTCGGTGGCTACGTATCCCGATCCCCAGGATCTGCTGCACCGCGAGCCGCTGGCCGCGCACTTCCACACCCGCGCGCCGCAGCCGTTCTCCTTCTGGCTGGTCGACATTCACACCGATCCCGACGAAGTGAAGTCCGAAGTCGACGCCTTGGCCGACGTGTTCGTCGGCATGCAGCACACCGCCAGCGGCGAAGACGACGTGATCCTGCTCGGCGACTTGAACGCCAGCCCCAAGCAGCTTGGCCGGTTGGGCCGGCTTCCCGGCGTGGTCAGCATCGTCGGCAACGTGCCGACCAACACGCGCGGCAACGCCACCTACGACAACCTGATCATCGACGGCCGCGCTACGAGCGAGTTCACCGGGCAGTGGGGAGTGTTCGACCTGCAGCGCGAATTCAACATGACGCTCGATCAGGCGCTCGTCGTGTCGGACCATTATCCGGTGTGGGCGACCTTCAGCTCGCAAGAAGGGCCGGCCGAACCCCCACTCGCCCGCCTGCCGAATGCGCCGCGCTAACGCTTGAATTCGTGCGCGGCGGATGACAGCGACCGGCTCACTTGGCAGTGCTGTCCGGTGGGGGAGACCACTCCGGCGACCCCGGATTTTTTACGTCGAAGGCCAATGTGTCGCCGAGTTGCGCTTGCCAGGCTTCGAGGTTGTGTCGCAAATCCGCAAGCGTCTCCCGATGCGGTGGGTCGCCGGCCAGGTTGCGCGTCTCGTGAGGGTCGTTCTCCAAGTCGAAGAGCTGCGTAACGTCGACCTGGGGGTAGCGGATCAGCTTGAAGCGATCGTTGCGCACTGCCCGCTGCCGATCTCGGTAGGCCAGGAAGAGCGTAGGACGAGTGGCCATGGCCTCGCCACGCAGCAGCGGCGCGACGCTCTGGCCGTCGAGGCCACTGGGCGCTGGCGCACCGGTCAGTTCGCAGAGTGTCGGATAGATGTCGTGCAGGTAGACGAGCGCCGCCGACTTGCCAGGCACGACGCCGGGGCCTGTGAACACGAGCGGCGCCTTCATCGAGTGCTCGTACAGGTTCTGCTTGCCCAGCAGGCCATGGCTGCCGAGGGCCAGGCCATGATCGGCCGAGAAGACGATGATCGTATTCTTGCGGAGGTTCAGCTCATCGAGCGCCGCCAGCAGCCGGCCGAGATGATGGTCGAGGCCGCTGATCACGGCGTAGTAGTCGTGCAAATGACTGCGAATCGTGGCTTCGGTCCGGGGCCAGGGCGCTAACCGCTCATCGCGGATTTCGAGCTCGCCGTTGTCAAACGGGTGCTGCGGCAGATAGTTCTCCGGCAGCTTTAGCTCTTCGGCTTGATAGCGCGCGCGATAAGCCGGCGCGGCCACGCGCGGATCGTGCGGATTGCTGAAGGCCAGGTACATGCAGAACGGCTGGGCCGCGTCGCGCGTGCGCAAGTATTCGATCGCGCCGTCCACGATCTCGCGCCCCGGCTCCCCCACCCTGCGGTCGCGCTCGTCGTCGACATACTTGTCGACCGCGAACAGCTTTTGAATCGCAGTGGCGGTGTTGCCACGCTTGCCGTGGTGATAGGTCGCGTAGCCGCGCTCGTTGAACGAGCGCGGCAGACTCGGCTGATCGGCCGGCGCGAGCGGACCTTGCCAGCGAAAATAAGCTCTGCCGGAGAGCAGCATGTTTCGGCTGGGGGTGCAGACCGCTGGTTGATTCGCGCCGAGGCAATAAGCGTTCGTGAAGACGTGGCCGGTTCGGACGAGCGCGTCGAGGTGAGGCGTCTTCACATCGGGGTTGCCGAGCGCGGCGATGGAGTCCGCCCGCATGTCGTCGGCCAGAAGAAACAACACGTTGGGCCGCTCGCTGTCTGCCGGCTCGGCGCGCGCAGCAACGGCCTCCCAGCAACACGCGAATCCAAGGGCGAGTAAGAAGAGCCTGTTCACGGCTCGATCCTCACCACGCGGTGGTTGTCGCTATCGGCGATGTAGATGTAACCGTCAGGGCCGATGGCGACGCCATGCGGCCGGGCAAGCTGGGCCTCGAGCGGCGAGCCATTCAAGCCCGCTGACCCCGCCTCGCCCGTGCCGGCGATCCGCACCACGCGTTTCTCACTCGGTAAGAACTTCCAGATGACGTGGTTCTCGGTATCGGCGATGAGCACGTTGCCTGCGCGGTCGAGGCAGGCGTGCTTGGGGCCGTTGAAGCGCACCTGGCGGGCGTCGCCGCCGTCAGGCGAGAAGCCGGGGCGGCCATCGCCGGCCACGGTGTAAACGCGATTCTTGGGCGTCGCGAATCGCAGGCAGTGCCCTCCGCGCTCGACGATGTACACGTTGTCGCGCTCATCGTAGACGACTGCCCGCGGATCGAGCAGCGGGACCGAAGCGGCCACAGCGCCGTCCTTGGGAGCGGCCCGCTCGCCGTTGCCGACCATGGTTTTGACCTGGCCGGTCGCGAGGTCGATCGTGCGGATGCGTCGATTGTCGAGATCGGCGACCGCCAGCCGATCGCCGCGGGGCGAGAGCGACAAGGAGTAGACCCCGCCAAACTTGGCCTGCGCTCCCGGCACATTGTCGGGCGTGTACCCCTTCTCGCCCGTTCCGAAGAGCGCCGAAACGACGCCCGTGTCGAGATCGATCTGACGGATGCGATGGTTCCCGGTGTCGGCCACCAGCAGCTTGCGGCCGTGAACCAGGATGTGATGGATATGGTCGAAGCGGGCAGCGAGGGCGGGGCCACCGTCGCCGGTGTTGCCTGCCTGGCCGTCGCCAGCAAAGCGCGTGAGCAGGCCTTGCTTGTCGACCTTGAGAATCCGCCCGCCGGTGTGCTCGGCGATGTAGAGATTGCCTTGGTCGTCGAAATCGGTGGCGAACGGCTCGTTGAGCTTGGCCGCCGTGGCCGGCACGTTTTCTTCGCCAGCCCCGCCCCCGGCGACGAGCGTCAGCCGTTCAGCAACGGCCGGTGCGGCAAAGAGCAGGAGGACCGGGAGCAAGGACAGGGCGGGACGCATGGGGAAGACTCAGGGGAAAGTTGCAGCGCGGTGTGACAAGCCCGTTTCGCTGCGAACAATGAACGGCTGAGTCCGAAGTTAACTCGCCACCGTCTCGAATGCGACCCCTGGCGGTGCCTGTCCGCTCCCACAGCCATGGCCACCGGCGGGGGAAAGACTATCGTCGGCCAGGCCTAACACACGGCCCCTTCCGCAATTGAAGGGGTATGTGATTTACCGATCGGGAGCCGCAACCTGAGACATACTATGTCGAACCCGACGAAAGCGCAACGTTGAATCTCGCGCCGTGTCGCGTCCGCGCCGCTACACCAGCTCCCCAATGATGTTCCCCTCCTCGATCGCCGGCAGGGGGCGGCCCGAGTGGTCTTCGAACATCGTTTTCGGGTCGATGCCCAGGCAATGGAACATCGTGGCATGGATGTCGCCGGGGCGGATGGCGCGGTCTTTGGGCGATTCGCCCAGGCGGTCGGTCGAGCCGATCACTTGACCGCCGCGCACTCCACCGCCGCCGATGAGGCACGACATTGCGTTGCCCCAGTGGTCGCGGCCTGGAGTGCCCATGCTGCCGGCCGCGCCGCCGTTGCCGCCGTCGTTCATACGGGGCGTGCGGCTGAACTCGCCGGCCATCATCACCATCACGTCGTCGAGCAGGCCACGGCTGCGCAGATCTTGGAACAGCGAGGAAACCGCCGCGTCGATCTTCGGCAGGTAGTCTTCCATCGCCCGCTTGAGATCCCAGTGGTTGTCCCAGCCGCCGCAGTGCACGGTGACGAAGGTCGTGCCGGCCTCGACCAGCCGCCGGGCCAGGAGCGTGCTCTGGCCCCAGGTGTTGCGGCCGTAGCGGTCGCGCGTGGCGTCGTCTTCCGCGCTTAGATCAAACGCCTTGCGGGCAGCGGGCCCGGTGACGAGTTCATAGGCTTGCTGCTCGAAGCGGTCCATCGCCTCCACGGCGCCTTCGGTGTCGACGGCGCGGCGCGTACGGTCGAAGTGCTCGAGCAGCCGGTTGCGGTCGGCCAGCCGGTCGATGGTCAGGCCGCCGGCCAGGCGAATGTTGCGGACCTGAAAGTCCTTGCTGTTCGGGTCGCCTTCGGTTTCGAACGGATTGTGCGCCAGACCCAGGTAGTTGGCGGCGAAGTAGCCGGGACGAATGCCAATGCTGGCCGCCACGGGAACCGCCACATAGGGCGGCACGCCAGGCTGCCGGGAGCCACACACCTTAGCCGCGATCGAGCCGATCGACGGGTAGCGGCCGGCCGTGTTGCCGCCGTTCGCGCCAATGCGGCCGGTGAGCATGCGATGGGCGCCGTCGAAGTGGTCGCCTGTGTCCACGTGCAGCGAACGGATGATCGAGAAGCAGTCGGCGATCTCCGCCTGCTTGGGAAACAGCTCGCTGATCTCCATGCCTGGCACGTTCGTGCGGATGGGCCGCCAGATGCCGCGATACTCGGCCGGCGCCTCGGGCTTGAGATCGTACATGTCCATGTGGCTCGGCCCGCCGTCGAGCCAGATCAGGATCACGGCGGTCTTCTTTCCTGCCCCCGCCGTGGCCGCTTGGGCCTGGGCACGCAAGATGGCCGGCAAACCGACTGAAGCCAAGCCAGCGATGCCGACCTGCACGAAGCTGCGTCGCGACATCCCGTCGCAGTATTTGCCCGTTGCCCCGGCATGAACGCGGAACATGAATCTGACTCCTTCCAGGCGGGTAGGTGCGTCGGTCGAGGTGGGAGTCGGCCGCCGACGCATAAGCGGGGTTTGATCCGTTTTCGATTTTAGTGGTTGTTTCGCGAGGTCGTCAAACGTTTGGCGAAGCAGGAGGCCATGCAACGAACACCTCGCGTTCTCGTTTGCTGATCGCTGCGACGGTCTGAGTAACGGCCACACCGCTCAATCATGAGTGCTGCAAAGCCGCTGCTGCTTCAACCTTAGCGCCGCGAGTGCTACGATGAACCCCGCTGCCAACTGCTCCCTCACTTGGCAGACCGCAAACTGCCCGTCCCCTCCATCCCCACACGCGTTGTTCCCATGAAGCGTCTCAGCTTTCTCTTGCTGTTGTGCGGCCTCGCCGGCTGTTCGGGTCAATCTTCTGCCGAACGCGGCGTCGTGCTCTTTCGCTACAACCAGGGGAGCGAGAGCACCGAGCAACGCGAACGCGGCTTCCTCGACACGCTGCGCAAAGACTATCCGCAGATCCCCATCCTGTCCGACAACCAGTACCTGGGCACGACCGAGCCCATGGCTCAGGATCGCGCGCAGCAGTTGTTGCTCAAGTACCAGGGACGCGTGACGGGCGTGTTCGCCGTCTGCGAGCCGAACGCCAACGGCGTGCTCGGCGCACTCGAACAGACCGGCCAAGTGGGGCAGGTGAAGTTCATCGGCTTCGACTCCGGCTCGCGCGTCGTCAACGCGCTCAAAGAAGGGCAGATGCACGGCGTGGTGCTGCAAGACCCCGTGCAGATGGGCTACCTGGCGGTGAAGACCATGGTCGACCACCTCGAAGGCAAGACGGTGGAGAAGCGGGTGAACACCGGCGAAGTGGTGGCGACGCCGGAGAACATGAACCAGCCTGAGATCCACAGCTTGCTCTACCCCGAGCAATACGACGACTCACACGCTTTGAACGTGGCCAATCCGAAGTACACGATCGCGGTGATCCCCAAAGGCACGACGCACGAGTTCTGGAAGTCGGTGCACTTTGGCGCCGTCAAGGCGGCCAAGGAACTCGGCAACGTGCAGATCGAATGGAAGGGTCCGCAGACCGAGGCCGACCGCGATCAGCAGATCGACCTCGTGCAGTCGTACGTCACCAAGAAGCTGAGCGGCATCTGCCTGGCGCCGCTCGATGCACGCAGCCTGGTCGATCCCGTCAAGCAGGCCGCGGCGGCCGGCATTCCTGTCGTGATCTTCGACAGCGCCCTCGAGGACGAGAGCCAGATCGTCAGCTATGTAGCGACCGACAACGTCCGCGGCGGCGAGTTGGCGGCGCGGCGGATGGCCGAAGTGCTGGGAGCGACCGCGCCCACCGCCGAGAAGACGGCAGCGACGCCGTAGGGCTTTGTAGTTTTGTAGGGTGCGTCAAGCAAAGCGCGGACGCACCAACGGTGAAAAGTTCCTGTCGATGCCTACGTTTCGTGCGAACTAAAACGGAAACCGCTCATCCAGTCCGGCGGCCGAGAGTTCCACGAGGAAGCCGGCCAGACGTTCGACGATCACGTCCATGAGCTTCTGCCCCTTTTCGGCCGAGGCTGCGTGTGGATTGCCGGAACCACTATTGGTGGTCAGCAGGTGCCAGGGACGGGTGAGCGACACCCAGCCGTTTCGCACCGCCTCGAAGCGAGAACTTGCGGTCGCCCCTTCGTCTGCCGACAGATTGCCGGCAGCATCCTTGGCCACAAGGTCGCCGAAGTACGCGAGCGCCAGCGACGTTTCCATCTCGCCCGCATGATCGTCGGGCCGCTCGAAGATTTCTTTCTGCACGTCGGCCGTGGAGCGGAACCAGTCGCAAAGAAACAAATGCGCCGGCGTCTGGCCATAGAGCTCGCGCAGGGCCGGCTTGAAGTCGTTGCCGCCATGACTATTGAGCAGCAGCACCTTGCGAATGTCGTGGCGCACGAGCGACTCGACCAGGTCGCGGATCACCGCCAGCAGCGTGCTGGGGTAGAGATTCATGGCCAGCGGAAACTCCGCCAGGTTCGTCTCGGTGCCGTAGGGGATGGTCGGGAGCAGAATAACCCGCGCGCCGCGCTCCCAGGCCGTTGCACATACGCGGTCGGCGATGGCCTCGGCTTCGTAGAAATCGGTGCCGTACGGCAGATGCAGGTTGTGTGGCTCGGTGGCCCCCAGCGGCAACACCGCCACTTCGAAACGCTGCCCGCGGGTAGCGCCATAGTTGGTTTCAGCAAGTTTCCAAGGACGGGCAGGCACTGAGTGTCGCTCTTGAGAGTGTGGGGGGCGGCAAGGGAACGCGGCCAGCTTAGTGACCACTGCCCGAGGGAGCAACCGCCGCGGCGCTGTTATCGCTTGGCAGCGCGCGTGGCGATGAGTCCGGCCACGTAGCCTGCCTTGAAGCCGGCGTCGATGTTGACCACGGTTACATTTGCCGCGCAACTATTGAGCATGCTGAGTAGCGCCGCGATGCCGCCCAGGCTAGCGCCATATCCGATGCTCGTAGGGACGGCGACCACGGGACAGGCGACATACCCGCCGACCACGCTGGGCAGCGCGCCTTCCATGCCGGCGACAACCACCACGGCGTCGGCCGCCTCGAGCCGCGCGAGCTGTGCCGGCAGTCGATGCGGACCCGCGACCCCTACGTCGACGACCAAATCAGTCGCCACGCCCATCCACTCGAGCGTCTCGCGCGCCTCCTCGGCGACAGGCAGGTCCCCCGTGCCGGCGGTGACCACGGCCACGAGCCCTTGCGAGGGCCGCGCCTGGGCGTCGGCGGCCAGGCGAAATGTGCGGCCAACCGCGTTGAATTGTCCCGCCGGAAAGTGTTCGGCAAGCCAAGCGGCTTGATCGGCGGAAACACGGGTGACGAGCGCATCGCACCCCGCTTCTCGGAGAGCGGCCACCGCGCGGCCAACGGCCTCAGGCGTCTTCCCCTGGCCGAACACCACCTCGGGGTAGCCACAGCGGCGGCGACGATCGAGATCGAGTTGCACGTCGCCCAGGTCGAGCGAGCGAGCGGAGAGCACAGCGGCCGATAGATCGTCGAAGGTAGCCTGGCCGGCGGCGAACCGTTCGGCCAGCTCGATGAGAGAACGGTGACTCATGGGGCCATCTTACCGAGCGACGCGGTTGGCTGCGACCGCCCGGCTGGCCTCGTTGTTTCCAACCACACGAACAAAAGCGATGCCCTTAGGATGGTTAGCCCACCGTTTTCTACGGGCTATTCCGCCTCCTCGATCCTTGTCCCTCCGGCGACTGGCTGTCAATGATGGGGGGAATTCCACCGCAACGCCGCCGCTCGCCGATAGATTTGCGTTGGCGGTCCCAAAGAGTCGGCTACTTGTCCTGCCGCTCGCGATAACGCGCGGCCACGCGCTCGAGCAGCCGGCGATCGTCGGACGAGATGCCTGACATGCCCACTTCTTGCAGGCGCATCAAGATCTCGTCGACCCGGCGTTCTTCGTCCGCCTCGACCTGGGCTTGGCGAAGCTTCTTTTGTTGCTTCCGGCGGCCAAGCCAGCGAGCGAGCGGCCCAGGCCCGCTGCGCACCGTGCGGAGCGGCGCCTCGAGGCTCGTGTAGCCGTGCGTGAAGTCGTAGTCGGCGAATTCCCCTTCGCGATCGTCGGTTTCCAAGCGCTGCAACTCTTGCTGCGCGCTGAAGAACAGAAAGATCGCCAGCAACGAGAGCGGCGCCCAGGCCGGCACCGGCTCAGACGGCAACGCATGTCGGAAGATCACACCGACCGCCACGAGAGCAACCGCGACCACCTGGGCCACGTGGACCACGATCACGACCGCCGTCGGATACGGGAAGCTGGGCCAGAGGAACGAGCGGAGCACCCGCGCGCCGTCGAGCGGGAAGCAGGGCAGCAGGTTGACGAGGAACAGCAGCCAGTTGATCCAAAACGTCAGCTTCACCCCCACCAGCCAGGTGTCGCCCACAAAAACTTCGCGCGGGAAGAGCGGGTTGAGCAAGCCGACGATGTCGACCCCTTTCACCACCAACAGTGGCAGGCAGAACAGCGTCACCATCAGGTTGGCCGCCGGGCCGGCCAGCGCGGCGACACGCTCCGGCAGGGGCGCCGCCGGCACCTGGACCGGCGCGAGGCCGCCGAGCGGCCCCAACACGATCTCCTCGACGCGTCCGCCAAAGTGCAGCGCCGCCAGACAGTGGCCCCATTCGTGCAGCAACACGCTGAGCAGGAGGATGCCCAGGGCAGCAGCGCCATGCGCGCCCAGATGGCCCTGTTCGTGGGGCTGGAAGGCTAGGTACAGCGCCAGCACGGTAAACAGCAGGAAGAAGGCGTGCAGGCGAACCTGAACGCCGCGCCACCGTCCCAGGCTGACACTCCAACTGGCGAAGTCGCGCATATCGAAAAGCCACGCGTCGTCAGAACTTGCGCCGCTCGAAGAGCGACTTTTGGCCACCGCCTGGGACCAACACATCGCTCTCGCTATCCTAACACTGGCAACCCCTTAAAGCAACGAGCGTGCCGACATGGCGACCCCCGATCCGCAGACTCTGTTCGAGAGCAAACGCTTCCAAGTCGTTCGCGCAACGAGAACTTCGCCGGCCGGAAAAACCCATACGCGGGAATACATCGAGCACCCCGGCGCCGTGACGATTGTGCCGGTCCTTTCCGATGGCCGCCTCTGCCTGGTGCGGAACTACCGGCTCGCCGTCGGCCAGACACTGCTCGAACTGCCTGCTGGCACCCTCGACCCAGGCGAGGCCCCCGCGAAGACCGCGGAGCGCGAACTCGCCGAAGAGACAGGCTACCTTGCCGGCCGGCTCGAGCCCCTCTGCGAGTTCTTCATGTCGCCAGGCATTCTCAACGAGCGGATGTACCTGTTCGTGGCCAGCGATCTCGTCGAGGGCCCGCCGCACCGGGAAGCGACCGAGGAAATCGAGAATCTGTTGGTGCCGCTGGCAGAGGCTCTGCGCATGGTCGACGCGGGCGAAATCCGCGACGCGAAGACGATTGCCGCGCTGCTCTTCTATGCCCGGCAGACAGGCAACTCAGGGGGCTGACTCCCTGACCGCGGGCCGCCCGGTGGTTCGCAGCAGATCGATCTCGTCTTGCGAGAGCGCCCGCGTGAAGATCCAGAGGTGGTCGAGCATGCCAGGGAATCCGCGGTCGAGCGCGGAGTTGGCCCCCACCACCGAAGTCCGCGCCGGAAAATCGGGCGGATTGGAACAGATCTGCTGCGACTTGAGTAGATACTTCTGATCGTCGACCTGCACGGTCAACTCGCCTTGGTCGATCCCGCCGTTGCGGAGCGTGATGGCGACGAAGCACCACTGGCGTTCGGGGACAACGTGGGGGGGCGTTTGTTCCCCCACCCAGAGCTTCGGATGCCGAATGTTCCAGGCGCCCACGCCGATGCGGCCGTCTTCGGTGACGCTGAAGAAGCACGTATCGCCCCGGTCCCAGCCTTGGGTGAGGTGTTCGGAATAGAACACGCCGCCGTGCTCCTGCGATACGAAGTAGATCCAGCAGCTCAGCGTGTATTCGGTGCGGTGATCCAACAGCGCGCGAGGCACCTCGACTCCTCCCTTACCCATGCGCAGCGCTTGTCCCCAACGTCCGTTCGGGTTGAAGTCGATGTTGACCGTCTTGCCGTGCAGCCCGCGACTGCTCAGGTCGCGAACGAACGTGTCGCCTTCGTGCTCGACGATGGACGTGGGATCAAAGGTCATGACCAGCGCCAAATCCTCGAAGTCGAGCCCAACGGCGATGTCGTGTCCGAGTCCAGGCGGACTGCCATAGGGCAGGATCGTGGGAGCGAGTTGCTGCTCCGACTCTACCGAAGATGCCGCATTGCTCCAGGGCCGCCAAACGATCAGGCAAGGCACGAGCAACGCGAGCGCGGCCGTGATTGACAACAGTAGGGGTCTGCGAAGACGCTTGGCGCGCCAGCGCGTCAATTCGTGCTGCAACGCGCCAGCGGTGCCCAAACGCCGAGCAGCATCGGCAGCCATCGCACGACGCATCACCTGTGATAGGCCTCGTGGAATTCCCGCCCGAGCGAGCGTCCGCTCGTCCAGCTCTCCCCGCTTTGCTCGTTCGAGGGCAGCCTCGGTACTGGCAGCTTCAAAAGGCGCGTGGCCCGTCAACAAGAAGTAGAGCACTCCGCCCAGTGCGAACACGTCTGCCCGCGGATCGGCGGGCTCGCCGCGCGCTTGCTCCGGCGCCATGTAGGTGGCCGTGCCGGCCACGCGGCCGTCATGCACATCGGCCTGCCACGCGAGTCGCACGCGAGCCAGCCCGAAATCGATCAACCGCACGCGGCCGTCGGACTGTACCAGCACATTGGCGGGCTTGATGTCGTGATGGACGACCCCGCGCTCGTGAGCGTAGGCCATCGCCGCAGCCAAGTCGGCCACGATCTCGCAGGCTCGATCACCCCCGAGCGTTTGCTGGCGTGCAAACACTTCCAGATTGACGCCGGCCACGTACTCGAGCACCAAGTAGGGAAAGCCTTCGCAAACGTCCAGATCGTAGACCTTGGCTAGCCCTGGATGATTCAACTCGGCCAGCACCTTGCCTTCGCGCGTCGGGCCCCAACCAGCTCCCGGCGGCAGCGCATGCCGATACCATTTGATGGCGACCTCGAGGCCCAATTCCGGATGCACCCCGCGATAGACCTCGGCCTGGCCTCCGCTGCCCAAGCGCTCGACGATCCGATACTTGCCGATCCAAGTCGGCAAGCGCGGCGACGTATCGTCGGCGCCACTCGGCGAGAGGCCGACGCCCGACTCGTTCGTCCGCCACACGGAAACGATTAGCGCGGCCCACTGAGGGTAGCGGGCCGCATAGTCGGCGAGCTCAGGTGTTTCCCCCAGGGCGCGGCGGTAATGAAGCTCGATCTCGATTAGCTCCCGCGTCAGCCCGCGTTGCTCGTCGCTTGCGGACACACGCGCCGCAAACGACGCGAGGTCAGGCCGATTGCCGTCGCGCCACGCGCGTTCGAACTCATCGCACACGGCGTCACGACGTAGGAGAGCGCTATAGCGGGTCGCTCCGGCAGACTGCTCCATCGGCCGATGCCCCCGCTAACGACCTGGAGTGCCGGCGTTGCCGCGGGCGGGCTCGGCAGGCATTGAGCCCGCAAGCCGCTCACGAATCAGCCGCAGCTTGCGTTCGACGGTCCGCTCGGTGACTCGCAACCGGCCGGCAATCTCACCGCTCGTAAAGCCTTCCAGCTTCGCCACGGCAATGGTGCGGAGTAGATCGTCGTCGAGGCTGCCGAGCGATGCTTCCAGTGATTCTCGCTCCATGATCTGGTCCTCGGCTCGGCCACCGGCAGCCGAGAGGCCGTCGAATCCCGCGATGCCCGAGGCATTTGCGGCGCCCACGAGCACCGAGTCGCCCCGTACTCGGCCGCCGCCGCGCCGCAACCGAGCTTGCCGCTTTCGTTCGTTGGTCGCCTTGCGGGCCGCCACCAGGGCGAGCAACTGCCACAGATCGTGCCGATCCTCGAGACGAGCGAACTGCCCGGCCGCCGCGCGGGCACAGACGCTGTGAAACGCCGACAGCGCGACATCTTCTTCGTCAACCTCGCGACGCTTGGCCCCGGCCAGCCGGCGGCGAGAGAAGCGGACGAGGGCCGCGAAGTAGCGGTCCCAGAGGGCCTGTACGGCCACGGGCTGGTTGGCCTTGAGCCCCGAGATGTGGCGAGTGACCGAATCCGTCACGACGATGCCCCGGCGAAAGGTTGTCGAACGATCCTGTCGGGCGGCGTCGCGGATCGTTGAGTACCACTTATAGGTGGCCGGTCGTGCCCAATCAACCCGCAGTTATTCAACCCGTAAGAACTTCTATGAGTTCGCTCCTGCGAAGCTATTTCATCTCGACGCTGATGTTGGGAACCGTTTGGACTAGCGGGGCTCACGGCCGAGATCTCTTTCGGCTGAGCCAAGAACTGCGACTCGACGTTGCTCACTCGAGCACGACGTTCGCCACGGCGCTCGGTGACTTAAACGGTGACGGTTGGCTCGACATCCTGGAGGGAAACGGGTTCGGCGGCCCCAATTTGGTTTGGCTCAACGACGGCAAGGGACAGTTTGTCGACAGCGGCTTACGCCTCGACAACCCCGGGACGACTCGCAACGCCACCTTGGCCGACATCGATGGCGACGACCAACTCGACGCAGTTATCTCAGGCCTAAGCCTAGATTGGCCTAATCCGGGGCACTATGACGGCGCGTTGGTGCTCAAGAATGAACAGATGAAATTTACGTCATTGGGTCCGCCGGTGGCCATCGCACAGTCAGTCGCCGCGGCGACGGGCGACCTTGATGGAAATGGTACGATCGACCTTTTCGTAGGGGGCTGGGAAGCTGTTGTTGGAATCGGGCAAGCAGAGGATTCTCGCGTGTGGCTCAATGACGGTTCGGGAAACTTTACGAAGGTTGAAAGTGCGGTGGGGTCCGAGCAGGTACTTGGAGTACACGGCGTTGCCTTGGCAGACCTCGATGGCGATAGCGACCTCGATGCATACCTCGCGACTTGGTGGCCCGGGCTGCCGGACGAAATCTGGCTGAACGATGGGCATGGCACTTTTTCCGACAGCGGCCTGCGCCTTGGCGGTAACGACATCTCGTACTCCGTCGCCCTTACGGACGTCAGCGGCGATGGACGTCCAGACGTGATTTCCGCTGGGGCGTCGGGCGCGCAGGTTTACCTAAGCGACGGAATGGGTGAATTCGTTCCAACCAGCCAGGCGCTCGCACAGGGCTTGGGCATTGCGCGCATGGCCACAGGTGACTTTAACGGCGACGGGCATGCCGACATCTTGGCAGGGGTTTCCAAAGCGCCCAGCCAGGTCTGGATCAACAACGGCCATGGCTACTTTACGGATAGTGGTATGAGAATGACCACGACCGGAGGCGAGTCCTTAGGACTCGGCGATCTGAACGGGGATGGTTGGTTGGACTTTGTGCAGGGGACGCAGGACGCCACGCCGACCACCGTGTGGTTTGGGTTGGATCCAAAAGACCTGAATTTCGACGGAGTGGTCGACGCAGGCGATCTCGCGGACCTCACAAACAACCTCGGAGGCGATCCCTCTAAATTCGATCTGGACTACGACGGACGCGTGACGCAGTCGGACATCTCCTTCTATCTGCGGGTACTCTTGCACGCTACTCCCGGCGACGCCGATCTCGACGGCAGCGTCGACCTCAACGACTTTGGCATCCTCAAGGCCAACTTCGCTCAGATTGGCAAAGGTTGGGCAGACGGCGACTTTAATGGCAACACGGTGCCGGACCTTGAGGACTTTGGACTGCTCAAGCAGAACTTCGGCAAAGGCACGGCGGGCGGGGCAGCCGCCGTGCCGGAGCCGGCCGGCTGGGTCATTTTCATCGCGGGCATCGCGACGAGTGCATTGATTAGGCTCCGCCGCGCAAACGTGTCTGCTGCAGACATCAACTGAAGGTGCGCCGAGAGTGCATGGAGGCGTTACGCTGAACGACATCATGAGTTTCAATGGTCATGCTCAGATTCCTTACCGTATTGGTCGTTGCCCTTGCCAGCGGTACGACCGTGATGGCGGGCGTGCTCGAGTCGCACACGAGTCCGCTGAACGGCCACGCCTACTATCTTCTCCAAGTTGCTACCTGGACGGCGTCGGAAGCAGAAGCGGTCGCACTGGGCGGCCATTTGGCGTCGATCGAAAGCCAGAGTGAGCAAGATTGGATTTGGCAGACTTTTGGCGCTGGCAAGGAACGCCATCTTTGGATCGGACTGACAGACGTTGCTCTGGAGGGCGCCTTCGTTTGGTCAAGCGGTGCGCCGCTTGCCTACACGAACTGGACGCCCGGGGAGCCTAGCAACGAGTGGGGTATCGAACACTGGGTTCATCTCGACGGCTTCAGGAACGGCGAGTGGAACGACATGGACGAGCGAATCCCAGGCAGCGTTGCGCTTCCCGTGTTCGGAGTGGTCGAAGTCGTGCCGGAGCCGGCCGGCTGGCAACTTCTTGCAGCAGGAGCGGCCGTCGCCGCGTGCAGTTGGAGACGCGTCGGCCGGCAGGCTAGCCGAGCGGCCTAGCAACCCGGCGGATTTCCAGAATGTGGCCGAGAGGCGCGGCGTTTAGCCGCTCGGGATAGTTCGCAGAAATCGTGTTCTCCACCCCGACCGGGGCGGCAGAAACCGATCGCGGTCGTCTTCTGGCATCCCTTCAGGATGCTGGACCGGAGAAGGTCGTGATCCGGGGGTCGGCCGCTAACGCAGCCGACCCCCGGCTACATTCTGGCAAGCCTTCAGCTTGCGAAGTCTACGCCGACCAAAAGCGCGCTGCGCGTTTGGTGTTTCCCTGTCCGAAGCTCAACTGGCAAGCACTAGCTCAGCAAAACCCAGCCCTACTGCCAGACCTCGCCCTTGATCGCTTCGCCGCCGGAGCTGGTGAACAGAGCCATGACGGTGCGGCGGTCCATCTGTTGGTTCACGAATTGAACCGACCCGTCGCCCAGCAGCAGCATGGCGCCGCCGGAATGGAAGCTGTAGATGCCGTGGGCGCTGCAGAAGTTGATTCTCGTATAGACGAAGTCGCCGATCTCCATCGGCAGCCAGCCGCCGGGGGTTTGTTCGTCGCGCTGCTCTTTGTCGTGATAGTGGATCGGTGCGCCGCTCTGCTCGTGCAGCATCACCGTGTTGGACAGACCGTCTTCACACGCACGCAAGCCCACAGGCGTGGTGAACTGCGCCGGGTAGGCCTCGCGCGGCCCGCGCGTGAAGCTGCTCGGCGTCCACAGCGTGGTGACGGCGGCCGCGCGGATGTCTTCGTTGAGCAACAAGCCAAACACGGCCACATAGTCGAGCGAGGCCATATCGAAGCGGTCGGTGCCCCCACTGGCGTTGCGCCCCGGCCGCAGTTGACGCCTCGGGTAGTCAGGCGTCGTCGGGCACTGATGCACTTTGAGCAGCGTGCCGGCGACCTGCCAGTTGGCAAACGCAAAGGGGCCCTTGCTAAAGTCGATCGCGTTGTAAAGCGACTGCTGTTCATGAAACGGCAACACGCTGGCCCGCCAGGCGAACCACTGCTGTGAACCCTTGGGCCCTTTGCCCAAGGCGGGCAGGAAGCCCTTGTTCTGCTCGCTGTAAATGTGCAGCGCGAGCCCCATCTGCTTCAGATTGTTGCGGCATTGCAGCTTGCGGGCCGACTCGCGGGCAGCCTGCACTGCGGGCAACAACAAAGCGATAAGCACGCCGATGATCGCGATGACGACCAGCAGCTCGACAAGCGTAAAAGCAGAGCGGCGCGCCATGCCGTAGCGCCTCCCTTGCGGGTAGGAATGCGATGGGGTGGGATCGCCTCGCCTTTGTTCCAGGAGCGAGTATACCGGCCGCGAACGGGCATTGCCAACTTGCGACCTGGCAAGCTCACTAACGGCGCGGGCAGCTACTCTCTGGGCCCCGCCGCTTGCACCTCGGCGGCGACATGAGCCGCGTAGGTTTTGAAGTTCTCGCGGAACAAGCCTGCAAGCTTGCGGGCCGCGGCGTCGTAGGCTGCCGGGTCCCCCCACGTGGTGCGGGGCAACATCATCTCCGGCGGAGCGCCAGGGCACTCAGTCACGATATCGAAGCCGAAGACCGGGTCGGGCGCGGCGGGCGCATCGCGGAGGACCCCGGAGTGAATGCCGTCGATGATGGCCCGCGTTGCCCGCAGCTTGATGCGATTGCCAACGCCATGCGGGCCGCCCGTCCAGCCGGTGTTCACCAGCCAAGCTTGCGCGCCATGCCGCTGGAGCTGAGAAGCCAAGAGCTCGGCGTACTTGCTGGGATGCCAGACCAAGAATGGGCCGCCGAAGCAGGGAGAGAAGGTCGCCTGCGGCTCGTTCACCCCCATCTCGGTGCCGGCCACCTTGGCCGTGTAACCGCTCATGTAGTGGTACATCGCCTGCGCCGGCGAAAGCCGCGCCACCGGAGGCAGCACGCCAAAGGCGTCGCAGGTGAGAAAGATCACATCGGTGGGGTGCCCCGCCACGCAGGGAATCTTGGCGTTGCCGATGAAGTCGATCGGATAGGCGCCCCGTGTGTTCTGCGTGATCCGCGTGTCGTGGAAGTCGATGTGGTGGTCCTGCGCGTCGAGCACCACGTTCTCGAGCACCGCGCCAAACCGGAGTGCCTGGAAGATCTCAGGCTCCGACTCCGGCGCCAGGTCGATCGCCTTGGCGTAGCAGCCCCCTTCGATATTGAACACGCCGTCGTCGCTCCAACAGTGCTCATCGTCGCCGATCAGCAGCCGCTTGGGATCGGCAGAGAGCGTGGTCTTGCCGGTGCCGGAGAGGCCAAACATCAGCGAGGCGCGGCCGGTCTGCCGATCGGCCGTGGCAGAGCAGTGCATCGAAAGCACGCCCCGCTTCGGCATCAGGTAGTTCATGATCGTGAACACGCCCTTCTTCATCTCGCCGGCGTATTCGGTGCCCAGGATCACGACCTGACCGTCTTCGAAGCTGATGTCGATGCTGGTCTTCGAGGTCATGCCGGGCGTGAGTCGATTGGCGGGAAACTGCCCCGCGTTGAAGATCACGTAGTCAGGCGTGCCGAATTGCTCGAGTTCCGCCTTGGTGGGGCGGATGAGCATGGTGTGCATGAACAGCGCGTGATAGGGGCGCGCGCAGATCACGCGCACTTTGATGCGGTACTTAGGGTCCCAGCCGGCGAAGCCGTCGCAGCAGTACAATCGCTCGCGGGTATTGAGATAGTCGATCGCCCGCTCGCGATTGATTTCGAAGACGTGCCGGTCCATGGGGATATTGACCGGCCCCCACCACACATCGTGTACGCTTTCCGCGTTGTGGACGATGCGTTTGTCTTTCGGCGAGCGGCCGGTCTTCGAGCCGGAATAGGCCACCAGCGCGCCGTTTTCGGCAATGCTCGCGCCGCGGTCGTAGCGAATCGCTTCTTCGTACAGCAGCGACGGGGCGAGATTGCGATGGACGATGGGGGCCTGCACCCCATGTTCGGTCAGGTCAAAGGTCGGCATCCGGTGTCGTTCCCCGCGCGGACAAAGTCGTGGGCAGTTCAGTTCGTCGTCGGCCGCCTGCTGACAAGTCGAAGGGAGGATTATACCGATCAAACGGGCAGACCGTCACGATGGTTCCCGCTCTCGGCGGTCCCGTCGCGCCATTCCGCACATCGCGAGCGCGCTTCTCCGGCAGTGATCGATTGCCCTGCTTAAGGGCGCGACCTAGGTTTGAGCGTGCCCGATTGTTGAGCGACGAACGCAAGCTTGCCGTGGGATTTACGCCGATGCCAACCGCGCCGACTCCGAACGCCCCCGTCAGCAAGTCCCGCTCGCGCGCGTTCGGTTCTCGCAAGGAGAATCGGAACAAGCAGCCGGGCGCACGCCCGCTGCCGATCTCGATCAGCTACACGGAGCAGGCGATCGGCGCGCTGGTAAACGACTCTCCTTCGGGGCTGGGACTGACGTTCCTCATGGAGCCGCCGTTTCGCGTGGGTCAGCGCATCCGCACGCGGTATCAAGGCGCGCCGCGTAGCGCCGTGGTCAAACACATCACGCTCAGCGCCGACGGGCAGTTCCTGGTCGGCATTGAATGGGATGACTACTCCGAACCTACCCGACGCCCGACGCGTGGCCGGCCCAACGGCTAAGACCTCGCGGCTTGCCTGGCTTGCCCAGCACAGGGCGGATCGCCCGGCTCGTCTAGACACGCTTTCGCGGCTCGGCTATGACCCGCCATCAAATTATGCCGCCCTGCGCAACGAGGGGGGCGAAGCAAGGATGCTAGCAACTCCGTCGCCGGTGCGCGGGCCCAGTAAGCGGGCAAGCGCAGTGTGTGCGGTTTTGGTCCAGGAGGGACGCGCGTGTCTGCCACAATTCGTTGGCGAAACCGAGTCATTTGCAGCGCCGTAGGCGTGCTATTGGCCTCGCTGGGCTTCTTTGCCCCCGTAAATGCATTGCGCGCGGCCGATGAGCCCACGGCGGCCGAATCCGCGAGCGATGACGAGGCGCCGCAAGGGCCGGCGCTGGCCGCGCCTGACGACGAGACGCCCGAGCCGGCGGACGGCGCTGCGGGCGAAGTCTCATCGGACGACGAAGTTCTGCCGTCGCTGTTTCCGACGCCGGCCTCGCTCGAAGTTCCGGTGAAGGCCGAGCCGACTCCGGCGGAGGCCGCCGATTCTCCCGCGCCCGTCTTGGACAGCAGCGACGAGAGCGAGCCGCTCACGCCAACGCCCGAGCCCGAGCCGGCGGCAACCTCGCCTGACGAGTCCGCAGAAACGTCCGAACCAACGCCTGCGACCGAGCCAACGCCGGTGAGTGCGCCCGAGACCGCTCCGGCGCAGAAGCCCAACCTGCCTGCCAAGCTGGATCCGCCGCCGCAGGCCAAGCCGGTTCTCGGCGAGCCGGGCGCTACAGCTCGCGGTCCGAAGAGCAGCCGGCGTACGACGCCCGTCGCCAAGCCCGCAGCCGACACGGCGCCTCCCGCGCCGGCTGGCCGCGCTGCACCCGCCACATCGCTGTCGCCCGCCGCGTTCAATGGCGTCAAGCCAGGCGAAACGACGGAGAGCGAACTCCTGGCCGCCTGGGGTAAGCCCGTCGAAAAGCACCAGGTCGACGCGCAGACGCAGTACAGCTTCCGGATCAAGCCGTTCTCCAAAGTCGCAGCGACGGTCGTCGCCGAGCAGGTCACTTCAATTGCGATTCACCTTGGCACGGCAATCGAACCAGCGGTCATCGCGCGGCAGCTCGATCTCGACATCGACTCCGCGGCCACCGTGCTCGACGATGCCGGTCTGCCGTTGGGTCTCGCCTTTCCCGAGCGCGGCGTGCTCTTCAGCTACGCGCCCAAGCCGGGGCAGCCGCGCGTGCTGTTGGTCATGCTCGACCCGATCGATGCCCAGCCCTTTCTGGTCCGCGCCGAGGGCCGGCTTCGACAAACCCCGAGCGCGGCGCTGGCCGACCTTGAAGTCGCTCTGAAGCTCGACCCAAACTATGCCCATGCCTGGTGGGTGAAGGCCCGCGCGCTGCTCGAGCTGGGCCGCAGCACGGATGCGCTCACCGCCGCGACCGAGGCGTTGCGGCTCGAGCCAGCCGCTCCCCAATACCGACTCACTGCGGCCGCCGCGCACGCCGCGATCGGCGAGCATGCGGCCGCCCTCGTGGCGGCTGACTCCGTGCTCGCCGTCGACAAGCTCGAGCCACTGGTGCGCGGAGCAGCGCTCAAGCTGCGCGGCGATCTCGCGGCCACCGGCCCGGGACGCAATCCGCAGCAAGCGCTGTCGTTCCACACGCAGGCGATCAAGCTCGTCGATCCGCTGGGGCTCGATGAACGGCCCATCGTGCGGCGGGGGGCTAAGGAACTGCTGTTCAAGCTCCATCTGGCCGTGGCGGCCGATGTCGCCTGGGGGCACTGGCGCGACAAGCCGAAAGTCGTGCCCAAGTGGCTCGAGCGTGCGGCGGCGTTCGCGGAGGATCTAGAACAGGTCGAAAGCGTGGAGTTGCCTCTCCGGCTCGAAATGGCGCGCGGCGCGCTGGCGGCCGCCGCGGGCGTGCAAGGACGGCTCAATGTCGCCCGCTGGCTCAGCCGCGGCCAGGAGGAAGCCCAGCAGCTCGTCGCCAAGACGAGCGATCCCGCCAGGCAGGCCGAGCTGCGCTGGCAGTTGGCGCTGCTGCTCTACGATGCGCTGCAGGTGGAGCACGCGCGCGGCAACGTGGCCGAGGCGGACAAGTACGGCGAGCAAGTGATCGCGGCCGTGGGAGCGATCGACGCTACCTGGCGTCCTGACGCTGGCGACTACCTGCTGGGCCGCACCTACTTCCGGCTCGGCGCCGTGCATGCGGTGCATAAGAACGAGCATCAAGAGGCGGTCACCTGGTACGAGCAAGCCCGACCGCTGCTCGAAAAGCCGAACGCCGGGCTGCCGCTGGCGGATCATGCACCGCGCGGAGAAGACTTCGTCAGCATGGGCGTGTCTTACTGGGAAGCGAATCAACGCAAGCTGGCCGTCGAACTGACCAAGCAAGGCATCGAGCTGTTGCAGGCCGGCGCCGAGGAGCAGTTGATCGAGCCGAAGTCGCTCTCGGTTCCCTACGCTAATTTGGCGGCCATGCTCGAAGCGATGGGGCAGCGCGAGGAATCGCAACGCTTTGCCGAACTGGCGGCCGGCAGCCGCGAAACGAAGACGCGCTGATCGCGGCGCATCAAAAAAACGCGGCCGACCTAACCCCACGGAAACGGGGCAGGCCGGCCGCGCTGAGATTGGGCCTGGCGGAATTCTACTTGTCCGCCTTCTCGACCGGCGTGGCCTCTACGGCGGGAGCGGCGTCCTTATTGGCGACCTTCTCCTTGAGTTCTTGGATCTGGTCCTTGATCTCATCCTTCGACGCGGCGGCGGTGGCGGCGTCGAACGCTTTCATCGCGTCTTCTTTCCTCCCCATCTCAAAGAGAGTCAGCGCCTTCGTCGCGATGATGCGTGCCTTGAGGTCGTTCTCCGGCGGCGCTGCTTCAACGATCTCGTCTAGCGCTTTTACCGCATCGTCGTCGCGGCCGAGCTTCCGCAGCACGTTCACGCGCGCAAAGCCCAGATTCAGCTTCATGGACACATCGTGGCCGTCGGCCGCGCTCAACGAATTGACGAGCGCCAGCCCTTCCTCCAGCTTCTCCGCCGCCAACAGATACCGCAGGCGTTGGTTAAGCGCAGATTTGGTGACCCGCCCGGCGTCGGGCTGGTACTGCTCGATCGCTTGATCGAGGGCCTTGATCAGCTCTTCGCCGTTCTTGCCGTCGAAGGTCGAGTCGAGCTTGGCGATCGCCTTGTCGAACTCTGCTCCCGCCAGTTTCTGCTCGTACTTGCTCCTCAGGCCCGCCTGGTTGTCGGCGTCGGCCTGAATGAGCTCCCTAACCTGGTCGGCGTAAGCGTTGAGGGCCAGTTCTTCGCCGACGACTTCGAGGGCGGCATCGAGCAGCTTGGCTTTTTCCACGCCTGCGGCCTGGGCCGCGGCGGTGAGGGCCGCATCTCGCGTGGCGCGCTTGGCCCGTAGTTCGGCCAGGTGAGCTACATAGGCCTCGGCGCCGCCCGGCTGATAGCCGGTTTGTGCGTAGGGGCGACCTTCTTCATCGGCGACGAAGATCGTGGGGTAGCCCCTGACCGCGAGCTTCTGGTTCCATTCCTCGTTCTGCTGCTGCGTTTCCGCGTTCAGCTTCGACTTGTCGTTCGGGAAGTCGAACTCGACGAGCACGAAGTGCTCCTTGGCGTCGGCCTTGAACGGCTCTTGGCTAAAGACCTCTTCGTTGAGCTTGATGCACCAGCCACACCAATCGGAGCCCGTAAAATCGAGGAGCAGGTCCTTTTTCTCGTCCTTGGCCTGCTTCATGGCGGCGGCGACGTCGTGCGACCAGCCTTCGCCGCCGGCGATCGCCCGTGCGGGACCGAGCGTTAAACCGATGACCGCCAGACCGGCCAGCGCCACGGGACTCAGGCGAGCGATGCCTAGGAACGAACTCATGTTCAACCTCACGATTACTCTCATGATCTTTCGCGTACGAACGTTGCCGCCGAGATTGTAGCAATTCGTTGGCAGGCGCGCAGCGAAAGCCCCTGAGAGCTGGCCCAAAAACGAAAAAACCCCGCCTGGCCGCAAATAGCCAGGCGGGGTCTGATCGCAATTGCAAACCGTGGGGGAGAGCTACTCGGGGGCAGCTTCGTCCATCGCCGGCTCAGCGGCGGGCTCTTCATCGGCCGGCAAGTCCGCCGGCTCCTCGAGCGTTTCCTCCGTGGCAGCCGGCTCGGCGAGGGGATCATCGAGCGAATCGGCAGCGGGCTCCGCGGCCGGTTCCTCGAGGGACTCGTCCGCCGGAGCATCCGCAGGCTCCTCGAGCGGCGGCTCGGCGCCGGCGTCCAGAGGCGCTTCGGCTGCCGGGGCCGCATCTGCGGGGTCGGCAAGCGACGCGTCGGCCGAGGGATCTTCAAGCGAGTCGGCCGGCTCGGCGGCAGCGGGCGTGTCAGCCGGGTCTTCCGGCAACGCGTCGGCTGGCTCGTCTAAGGAAGCCTCGTCCGCCGGATCGGCTGCTTCGTCCGCCGGCAGCGTATCGAGCGGTTCGGCATCGTCTGCCGCCGCCGGTACCGCCGGCGCGTCAGCGTCGTCAAGGCTTTCCAGCCCTTCCTCAGCGGCGGCTGCGGGAACATCCGTTGGAGGAGCCGCGTCGTCAGCCGACGCTGGATCAGCGGCGTCGAGCGGGTCGGCTGTTTCCAGGGGATCGGCGACGCCCTTGGTGGGCTCTGCGGTCGCAGCGTCGTCCGCTGGACCGGGTGCGAGCGGGTCATCTACCGCATCGAGCGGCTCTTCGGCCGGCTCGGCCGGAGCTTCGTCGACCGGCTCGGAGAACGGATCATCTTCTGCCGCCGGCTCATCCGCAGGCGCGGTGGGCGCTGCCGGAGGAGGCGTCGTGGCTTCGGGCTCGGGGGCTAGAATCTGTTCGCCCGCCGGAGCCGTAGCGTTTGGCTCCTCATCGGCCGGCTCATCCATTGCCGGCTCGGCCTCCACTTCATCCTCGCCGAATAGGTCGGGATCGGCGGCCGGCTCAGGCGTTGCCGGCGGAGTTGTGGCGGGGGCCGCCGGTGCAGCGTCCAACGGATCGATCGCCTCATCCGCCGGCTCGACCGGCGCGGGATCGACCACGGTCGGCGGGACCTTGGTGTCGGGCAGGGCCGGCTGCGTGCTCGCCGGCGCCGGGACCCGCTCGACTGCCGTCGCCGGAGTCACCGACTGCTCGCGCAGTTCATCAATGTCTTGCTGGCGCTCGCGGCCATAGCGAATCTGCCGCTGTTGTTCCGCGGCGCGGAAGGCCGTGATCTTGGCCGAAGCGCGGTGCTTCTCGAGCAGTTGACGCTCGCGGCCTTGAACCCGTTGCAGCGAGCGGCTGACCGCAAACTGGCGGCCCGCCGGCGTAAACTCGAGGGCGGCGGCCGTGTCGAAGTCACTCTTCGCGGCCGACTCGTCGCCCAAGCGCAGGTTTGCCAGCGCGCGGTAATAGTAGACGCGCGGATCGTGGCTGTCGTTCGAGGCGGCCTCGGTCAGGCTCTCCTTCGCCGCGCGATAGTTTCCTCCATAGAACTCATGCACACCCTGTCCGTAGAGTTGCGACAACACCGCTTGCTGTGCCTGGGCAGGCGACACCAAGCCCACCGCACAAGCAGCAACCAAGAATCCGAGAATCCGCGGCATTCCGCAAACTCCTATGACCACACGAATAGAGGGCGCTAATTGAAGAGGAGGCGCGATCGAGCGACGCACGAGATGGGGCGTGTCGAAAAGGCGGCAGCCCTAAACTCGGCGGATCGGCCCACCGGCAAGCCCTCAGTATAGCACTTGGCGCGCCGGTGCGTTCTGGGGGGACAGGCGGATTTTGGAGGTCGCCCCGGGCAAGAATTGCCGGTTGCAGGGCTTATTCAGAGGGCGCGGCTGCGCGAAAGGACTCGCCCCGCCGCCCCCAACGGGGCGGCGGTTGGGCGATGTCGTGCCTTAAGCTGCCCGCGAGCGGCGGGCCAAGTTGAAGTTCAGCAGGTCGCTGATCAGGGTTTTCACCAACCGTTCGCCGGCCAGTTCACCCACTTCGTGAAGCAGACTCGCAGAGAGTTCGGGGCGGCGGGCCCCCAGGGTGGCGACCGCCGTTCGGAGCGCAACTCCGCTCTTCACCCGCATATAGCCGCGGGCTTCCGAAAGCCGCATGCCCATCGCGCGTGTGTGCGAGGCCTTCCAGGCGGCAGAGCGGCACTGCTCGGCGACCTGATCAGCCAGCTTTTCGAGTTCGGCGCGTGCCCGTTGGGGGGCAAGCAGATTCATCCAATCCATAGCGGCACCGGAAGAAGGGGAACGAAGCCGGAACCGGGCGGGTGGCGAACCGTCCGAACGCTGTGGCGGGTCTAAAGAGGAAATCGAACTTTCGAGCAGTCGATCTCCAGCTAGCAGCGAGGCCCTGGCACCAGCGGACGATGCGGCAAAGTCGCGGAGCGTGGGGGCGGCGGTGCGGCGCGAAAGCCTGCGGCCTAGAACGAGATTAGCGCCCGCTCCCCTCTGCGGACGCTGCCGGCTCGGCAGCCGACGCTGCAACCACGGCGACGTTCGCGAAGAGGGGGCCGCCGGTCAGGCAGCGATGCGAACAGTGCGTCGTGTAGCTTTGGCGAGCAGTAGGGCCACACCCAGGATCATCAGGCAAACGCTCGCTGGCTCCGGCACGAGTTGCAGGCCGGCGGGCCGGCTCACGTTGATCTGTTGAGCCTGTCGGTTCAGCAATCGGAACGTATCGGGATTGAAGGCTTCTTGCACGCCCGGCGCTACGAACAGCTCGAGGAAGCCGCCGTCTCGATTGCGATAGCCGAGCACATCCAACGGATACTCGCCCGCTTCGAGAAACACCGCGCCCAGCGTCAGCCCGGAGCCGTTAGGGTGATCTACCCAAAGCGATTGGCCGTCGCCGCCGATCTGTCCGGCTCCAAAGACCGACGAAAACTTGGCGCGCGCAATCGTCAGCTCGGCGCCATGAAGCGTATCGAAGCCGAAGGTGTACCAGCCCGCGGAGTCGACCGCGAGCACCGACTCGGCCTGCAATGCGCTGATTCCCGCAATCCAGCCAACATTCGTTGCACCGAATCGCCCGTGACCATAGATCGGTCCGCCGTCCAAGTCGAGCGCCGCGGCTTCGGAGTGTTTCCAACGGTCTGCCCGTTGCGGATTCGTGAGCCAGTTTCGCGCATCTTCCAGGCCGGTCAGAGCGGCATGCTCGGAGTGAGTGATCTGCGCAACCGTAAACGGTTGGCTCACTCGTGGCGTGACGCCGCTAAAGCTAAATCCAGGATCTCCGACGCGGGCAAACTGTGCGTCGCCGGGCCCCTTGGCGGACAGTTCCAGTTCCGCAAATCCACCGCCCTCGAAGTAGACGAATTCCACTCGGTGATCGCCGGGTGCAAGTTCCACCGTGCCAGTTGAAGGCTCGGGGGTACGCTGGTTGGCATAGAACAGGGAGCCATAGGTCGAGGCCGTTCTCTCTTTAAAGCGAGCGCCGTCGATCCACAGTTCGAAGCCGTCATCGCTATGCACTTGGAACGTCCACAGCCCGCCTTGGCCCTCGGGGACACGGATCGTGCCGTGCGCGACGAGCGCCAAATCATCGACCGCGCCAGGGGCGACATCTCCCTGCTCCACAACCTCGAAGCGACGTGACTGAGTTGCGTTGGATCCGACGGGCCAGATGCCGTCGGCGTAGGACAGCACCGGTGTTTGGTAGTCGCGGACCTTGGCTTCCGAGGGAATATCGAGCAACGTCTGTAGTGCCGTGTCGAGCGAGCTTGCCCATCCTGAAAACTGAGGGGGCATCACCTCACGAACTCCCCACGTTCCGACCCCGCCGGCCGGCCCCTCGACTTGGCGCGGCCGTGGCGCTTCGAACGCAAAATCTTGAGGCATGTTCGTTTCGTACTCGATGACCCAGGCGAGTTGAGTCGTCTCGTGCTCGTCTCTCCAGGTAATGACATCTCCCGAGCGCGTCGCCGCAACGAAGTCCTGCTCTCGCGGAATGAACTCGTCGCTCCCACTATTGGGCTCGTTTTCGCCCCAAGGGCCGTATTGAAACGGCTCGCCGTTGCTCCAAGCCCAGCCTGCCGGCTGCCCCGGCTGTCCTTTCAGGCCGTCGACTGCAGGCAGCGGATCGGGCGATGAAGCGGTTTCGACTCCGCCGTAGGCTTCGCTGTCCGTCAGACCAAGCCAGACCGAATGGTCGATCCGGTTCTTGCGCGGGCCGCGAGAGTTCATCACGAACTGTTCTTCCTCGTGGGACCCCAGCGCCAGTAGATGCCCCGCAACGTTCTTGCCACTGAAAGGCTCGTGCCGGCTTTGGGCATCTTGGTTGGCGGCCGGCCAGGAATTTCGAAAGGTGGCGTCGAAGCGAGCGGCGGTGGGCTCCGACCCGCGAACTTCATAGAGATTCCAGGCGCCGTTTTCACCGTAGGGCGCGGTGAAATAGACCTGCCCCGACGCGCGATCGGCGAATGCGGCGCAAAACACGACGGCTAGGCAAGCAACCGCGCGCGAAGTCATGGCTCGGCCTCGGAAAGACAGCTACTGGGTTCTGCCTAGATAACTGCAAACGACACCGAAAACGGCAACGCGAAATCGGGCACTCGAGGACGAATTCCTGCCAGCGAGCCGCGGTAGGCACCGGGTCGGACAGTGGAGACAATGGGTTCGATGGACTCTGCGTGCCAGTTTCGCGAGGCGGCCCCGACGTGCGATTCGAAAAAAGGCGTTACGGCGAAGTGGTGCGGCCGGTCCGCTGGCCGCTGGTTTGGCAGGTGCTGCTGGCGGGGCTAGTCGCTGGGGCGGTCGTCTGGTGGTGGAATATGCCGCATGGGTATCCGCCAAGCCATCCGCGCTTTTGGGTCAACCAGGTCCTGCCCTTCGTCTTGGTTGCTTTGGGGCTAACCGGCAGCCGCGCAATCGAACGCGGCCGCGCTGGTTTGTGCCAGGCGCTTCTGCTCACGCTACCGATCGGCGCCGCGGCCGCCCTGGTCGCGGGGATCTATCTGTTTCCGCTCAGCACGCGCCGCTTCTGGCTGCCAGGCACGGCCGCGGTGCTTGCGCTCGAATTCTTCTGGGTCTGGTCGTGCCAGCCACGCGCCGTCGGCCGCGCGGTGGTGTTCTGCGTCGGGCTCATTTCCGCGGCGATCGGCGCTGGTGCGGTCTACTCGCAGCGTGGACCGGATGCCGATACTTCGCCGGTCGGTCTTGCGGCGCCAATCGTTGACGCTGCGCTCGACGTGGTGCGCCCGCCGAGCAAGCTGGAGTTGTCTGCGAACTGGGGCATGCGTCCGTCCGATGGAACGCTGCTCGGAACCGTGGGACGGCTCAACCTGGAGCTTCAGCCGCTGCTCTGGTTCGAAAGCATCTCGCCGGACCGCTGTTGGACGATTCTCGCGCCGCGCCGCATGTCGCTCGGCCCCGGCCGCACCCTCGAGGCGCTCGACGCTGACCAAGGCTTCGCCGCAGCGCACTATGCATCACCGCTTAAGCAAACCTTGGTCGCGCGAGACGATGGGCCGTTGCTCGAGGTCGAGGCTTTTACCGAACTCGAGGCGCCGATTTATTCCCATCTGAACTCGCTCTGCGAGTTGCACGTCCGCGGCCAAAGGAAGCTAAGCCTGCGCTTCTCGCCGTGCCCCAATGTCGAGATCGATGTCTTGCCAGCGGACTATCCAACCGGCCGGCCAGCGCGCACGGCTGTGCTCTTGGCCGATGGAACGTTTCGCGTGGTCGAAGCGCGGACCGGCGAGAAGGGGCCGTTCAAAACGTTGGCGTCGGGAAAACTCGAGCGAGGTGAGCCGCTCGCAATCACCCTCTGCGACGAGGGAGAACCGCAGGCGGTGGTGACGCTCACCGACTTTGCCCGCCAAGCTGACCGGCAACTCTCGCCGACCGCCGGCTGGGGCCTGCCGGTTAACGCGCTCGAGTTCTCAAGCCTAGGCGACACCGAAAGTTCGCCGGCCGCGCTCTGGATAACGCTTTCCGGCACGAGCATCGGCCGCGGCTGGGACAGTGTCGGCCACACAGCCGGCATCTATCGCAACCAGGTGACGATTGAAGCGGCAGAAAAGGGTATGCAGCAACCTGCAGCCCCGGCAGGGGCGACTCGAGAATAGCCCCGGGCAAGGCAGGCGCTAGCCGGACGCAGCCCGGGGTTACGCCCAATGCAAAGAAAGAGCCCCAGCGGGGCGACAGAATTCCAAGGGATATGCCGATCCGCGGTGGTACGCGGGTCGTCTTTCACCCCATCCGGAGCCTTGGCGCGCGTCCAAAAGTACCCAGGCTTGCGTCCGGTTAGCGCCGTGCTTGCCTAGGGCGAACTTCGGTCGCCCCTGCGGTGGCTGCATGAGGTCTGCTCTCTTCGAGAGCCGCCGAGGACGGCATACTCGGTCAGCGCCCGTCGATTGCGTTGACGGCGCCGTCGCGATACATGTTGTCGCCGCTGAGCAGTAGGCCGCCCAGGCGGAACGAGAGCTGAGACCCGCTTGGCATTCGCATTCGCGCCTTTGCACAGGGCTGCAGGTTTTTTTGCTCTTTCTGCTTGAGTGCTCCGTCCGCTCTGGTAGGCTGCCTCTCCAGGCCCCTGTTAGCACTGGAGATCGCCATGGCAGATAAACCGTCTCTGCAGTTAGAAGAGTTGAATCTGAAGTACGAGGGAGAGAAATCCGCGAAGTATGTGTATCGTGCCCGCGTCCCTGGGGGTTGGCTGATTTTCATCTGGACGCCGGGCAGGGGCGGCCTAGGCGGCGCAACGTTCTATCCCGACCCTAATCACGAGTGGAATGGGGGAACAATCGACGCGGCGAGCTGACCCGCTGCGCACCACGCGTTGCATGGATTTACCTCGACTGCTGCTCGACCGCGTAGCCCCCGACAGGGCGAGCAACACAATCCCTGAGACGCCGTAGCGCTTCCGCAGCGGGCATTCGGCCCAATGCGCGAGCGTTTCGCCTTCGTTCGACGGCTCATGCAAGTAAAGCCATCCAGGTAAATCGCGGTGCGGCGCGCGATATCGTAGCCGTTGGAGATTGTTTCACGCCTCGAGGTTCGACCGATGCCTTGGCACTATCGCGAGAACCATCAGATTCGCGGACCGATCAGCAGCGTCGAGTTGCGCGAGGAAGCTCGACTTGGTGTTATCACTCCAGACACGCTGCTGAGCCTTGACCAACAAAAATGGGTTCGAGCCGAGTCGGTCAAAGGGATAACGTTCAAGCAGCCGGAAGTGCCTGGGCCTGTCGAGCCGGCGCCGTTGTTCGAGCTCGACCATCAGACCTTCCGTTATCTGCTTTGGGAGGGGACGGGTGATTCGGGAGGGGGCTTCTGGATCACGGAAGGATACAAAACGAAGCAGGCGACCCGAGACGAAGTGGCCGAGGTGTGGCGCCGCTTGGAAGAAGTGCGAAACCCTGTCGACTATCTCTCCGGGGATGGATGGTGGCGCTGGTGGGATCCGCGGCTCTACCGCTTGCTGCGCGACTAGGATGGGAAATGAAGCCCGCGCGGCGCCGCCTGGCTCGAGCGGCCTTGCATGCGCGGGAAGTTGGTAGCAGCCCCATGAGATCGCCTAGGGTTTCCCGCAATCGCGCGCCAATTCGTTGCCGCTGGGGGGAGCGGTGCCCATAATCGTTCCGGGCAAGACGCCTCATGCGGCATCTAGAAAGGGCGAAGCGATGATCAGGCGAGCATTGTTGGCGGCGATTTTGTTTGCGGCGGCTGGTCCTTCGGCGCACGCTGCCACGGCGGACGATATCGAACTGTTTGTCGACGTTGACTTAACGGCTTACCTGCTGAACAAGACCGGAGCCGAGATTTCATTCGACGGTTACCAGATTTCGGCAGAATCGAACGCTCTCGATTTGGATGGCTGGTACAGCATCAGCGACCGCGTTGCGGCCGGTCAGGGAGAGGAACTGGCGGATCAGTTGGGGGGCGGTGCTTTCGGGTTCGGCGAAATGTCTCCGACCACGTCCCAGATATCGGAAGCCAACATCTCTGGCGTTGGCATCCTAAAAGCTGGCGCAAGATTCCCGCTCGGCAAGCCGTTTGGCGAGGGCGGTTACTGGGTGGAGTTTTTTTTCAAGGTGGGTGGCATCGCACAGCAGTTTCCGGGGCAGGGCGTCTTCGTCCCGAGTGTCCCCGAACCCTCCACGTTCCTGCTCGCCGGCCTGGCCAGCCTCGGCCTCGCGATCGTGCGCGTCAGGTTGAAGCGATAAGAACCTAGCCGCCTGTTAGGCATTCAAAGCAGCCACAGGCCCGTCCGGCAGCTCAGGCGAGACTTGTCGGGCGGGTTTGTCCATTGCGCTTAGAGTGACGTTCCAGCCTCGACCGCACGCGGGCTAGAATCGGCGTTCCTTCGCTATTCATCAACTCATGGAAGCCACGCTGATGAATCGTTGCATCTTGCCGGCCATCGTTCTTTTGGTCGCCGCCGCCAGCTACAACCTCGGCCAAGAGGTCCCCCAGCCCCAGGAGGTGGCCAAACCCGGCGAGGACAGCGGGCGAACCGTCGAATGAACGGCAGGCCGGCGCCCCACAAGCCAACTCGCCAGGACTGCGCCTAACAGGGCGTCGAGAAGGTTGGCGTGCGGTCGGCCAGAATCCCGAGGTAAACCGCGACTCCGCTGATCTTCTTGCACCTCTGGCCGCGGCTCCTGGTCAGAGAATCACGTTGATCGAGAGCCTCAATGTGGCCTAGTCCATGCTGCGAGTCTTCATCAGCAGCGGGCATTCCGGTCAACGCCGTGGGACCAACGGGTTCGCGGGCAGAGGACTGCAAACGCAAGAGCGGCAAAGCGAGTTGCCTCACGGGGCTAGCGGGCCGGCCTCGATATTGGCCTCTGGCAAGATTTTGTGAGCGTCCTCGATCCGCGAGTCTTCCTTCGACTGAAAGCGGATGAAGACGACTGGTTCGTCGCCCATCATTGCGCGCACCCAGGGCACACCATCCCGCGATCGTGGGATGCGAAGCAGTCCCAAATTGAAGACCGGGTGGCTCATAAACAGTCCGTTATGCACTTCCACGAGCGAATCGCTCCGCAACTCTTCGACCATCCTCCGCCGCTGCAGCACCACATTCCGCTGCTCTTTCGCGAGCCACGCCAGCCACGCACAAAGCACGGCCACGGCCAGAAGTAGCAGGCGCAGGGAGAAGCGGGGGATCTTCACGAGGGCAGCTAAATAGGCCTGACTACACCTACGCGCGCTTCCGGGAACCACTTCTTTGCGAGTTCGGAATCTTCGTCGGGCATACTCGATCCAAGCATAATCCGGCTGACCGGACGATCGCCCATGAGCCGTCGATGCCAGGGAATTTTGGCCGCCCCGAGCATTGTGCTTTCAAGTGGTGTCGGGAGCACAATTGGATAACCCGGTGCTTGCCATTTTTGCAGCACCGCGCGACGCTTCCGTACGAACTGCCATTCGCTCCCCAACCAAGCGGACGCCACGCAGGCCAATGCCACCAGCACCATCAGCGTGCGGAGCGAGAACGAGCGGAGGCGGCAGGGGAGGGACATGGCTGGCAGCATACCACGGGGCAGGCGGAAGGCGGGAAAGCGTCGGCCGTACGACCCGCAAACTCGGACCGGCCGATAGTGAGCTGGCACGCCCGCAGCGGCTGGCGTCCAACGCAGTTTGCAAGTAGCTCGGGGATGCAATCATAATCGCAATTCGTGCATCCAAACCCGGCCGCCACTTGGGGCAATCCACGATGGTTCGATTGACCGCCTTCACGTTCATGCTGATCGTCATCGCCAACCAACCGGCGAGCGCCTTCATTTGGACCTACGACTCTCCGGCGACATTTGGCAGTATCTACAACATCGCCAGCACAAACACGTTCGATTCGTTGCCCGATCAGAAGCTTGGCTCCCACGCCGTGTTCGATGGCATTTTCTACGACATCGCGAACGATCCCATTCCGAGCCTGTGGATCAACGATATTGGCTCATTGGCGCCAAGTCCGCCCAACGTGTTATTTGTAGAAGGCAGCCTCGAGGGCATCTTCTCGCTCACCTTTGGCCCCGGGCAATCGGTCGAGGGAGTCGGCTTCTACACCGAGACACAAGGATGGCCCAATTCTTGGATCATCCACGTTGAAGCCGTCGATGGATCGATTTACCAGAACACCTTCTCGCTCTGGCTCGACGAACACCGCTTCTTCGGATTCGCTAGTCCAAGCGGGATCAAGTCGGTCGCGATCCGTGATCAGCCTGGCGATGATCGTGCGATCTCTTTTTCGATCGACAACGTGATGCGGACGGCCGTGGTCCCCGAGCCCTCCACCCTCCTGCTCGCCGCCCTGGCCGGCCTCGGCCTCGTGGCTATGCGTGTTAGGTCGAAGCGTTAGTTAGAGTAGCCGTCTCTTAGGCATTCGAGGCGGCCAGGCCACCGACAGCAACCGTTGACACCTCTCAGGCCCGCTCGGCAGCGCTGGCAAGACTGTCGAGCCGGCTCTTTGGGGTCCGCATGCGTAAGACCGTTGCCCTCAAGATCGCGGTTGCAACCGTCCTCGCTATTGCTGTGGCCTGGGGCACCGTAAGACACTACGACGGCGTAGTCAGGCCCATGCTCAGGGCCTTCAAATCGATTTGCGGCCTCCGATAGCCGTATCCGCTTTCTGTCCCAGAAGCCGACGCACCAGGATTGCGGTCAACGAGCGTCGAGAGACTGTTGCGCCAGTAAAACGAGCCGCGACGCTGCCCTCGTCCATACTGCGAGACGTTGATCCGCAGCCAGCATTCTGGCCTAGTCTTCATCCGGCGGCTGTTGCAGGTGGGCTTGGTCGTCCTCGAGATCGTGCGTCTCGGCTGGTTCCGGCTGCGCGAACTGGACTGGATCGGCGGCCCAGGCCAGCCGATTCCCAAACACTGCGTAGGCAGCGAACATAGTCATGATGCCCACTTGGCTGAAGAAGGCAGGAAGGTTCTTCCACCCTAGCGGCATCAGATAGAGTGCCCACGCGAAGCAGATCGCAAGGAGGCCGGCGAGCGTGCGGAAGATAGCCTGTCTCATGGGCGAGTCGAGAGCGAAATTCTTAGGGCGCGGGAAGAGCGGCGCGTTGCGGCCGCGGCAATGGATTCCAGATCGGCCGCACAAGGGCCTCCAGGAAAAGCTGCTTGGCCCGCTCGACCTTTGCCGGATCAGCGTCGTCCTCGTAATACGCGATCGCCTGAATGGCGACATCTCCCAGCCACCTTCGGTGCGATGGGATCGAGGCAAACTTGGGATCACGGACTTTTCGCGCCAAGGCCCACCACGCTCCGCTCCCAAGCCAGCAAGGCGCAGAGCACGGCCACGGCCAGGAGCAGCAGACGCAGGGATAAGCGGGGAAGGGTCATGGGGTGAGTCCGCTTGCTCGAACGGGGACCTGCGGCGAGGCCAGCCAGCGGCGCGCCGCCAAGATCTCAGCGGCGTCCGTCGAGGGGAACACCTCTTTCGTGACGATCCAGTTCCGCGGCGACAATTCCTTATACCATCGGGCGGGAGCTTCAGGGAACGATCGTCGGATCTCCGCCACTTCCTGCGAAGAGGCCCACTCGTAGATCTGGATCTCGTTGCCGAGCGTGTCCCCAAAAATTCTTCGCTGCCAGGGAAGGTGTTCCGTCGGCCGCTCGTAGATCGCAATGCCGTAATAGGCTCCGGCAAGCCGCCGTTCGATGATTGATCGTCGCTCATTGGCAATCCGACGACCGTTTGCGAACCAAGTGCCAAGCCATGCGGCGACCGCGGCCACCCCCACCAGCACCATCAGCGTGCGGAGCGAGAACGAGCGGAACCGGCGGGGGAAGCTCATGGCTGGCAGCATACCACGGGGCCCAGCGGCCGAGCGCCTAGGGTTTGCCGCAATCGCCTGCAGTTTTCTTGCTGAAAACGGAAGGAATACTCATAATCCCGCGATGCGGGGATTTATAGGTTCTCTTTCACGAGGTGCAAAGATGCGCTTTCAGGCGTTGCTAGCGGCCACAATTCTTCTTGCGGGGATCGCTGTAACAGCTCAGGCCGGGGAGATCGAACTGTGGGTCGACCATGACTTCACGACCTACCTCTATAACCCCACGGCGGCTGATGTCTCTTTCGACGGCTACCTGATCTTTTCGCACGCGAAGACGTTGGACGTGGCTGGCTGGGATAGCCTGAACGATCATGTTGCAGATCGCAGTCAGGAACTGCTCGACAACTTGGGCCCCGATTCTCTGTCGTGGGGCGAAATCAGTCCGAACGCGGCCTATGTTGCCGAAACGAACCTCGCTGGTATTAGCGTGTTGAAAGCCGGCGAGAAATTCGCCATCGGCAAGCCCTTTGGTCCGAGTGGCCCCGATTGGTCTAGAGATCAGTTTTCCTACAATTTGGCCGCGACTCCCGACCTTCTTGCTTCCAGCATCGTTCCCGAGCCCTCCACGCTGATTCTCGCAGCTCTCGCGGGCGCCGGCCCTCTCGCCTTCCGTCGCCGGGCCGCCAGATCTTTGCGGCCATCGTAGCCGCAGCAGATAATCCACGCGGTACCAAACTTCATGCGGAAGGCAAAGCGATGATCAGGCGAGCGTTGTTGGCGGCGGTGGTTGTCTCGTTCATGGCAGGATCCGCCTCGGCGCAGATCGAACTCTTGGTCGACCCCGACCTCACTGCGTATTTGCACAATCCCACGGCCAAGGATATCGGGTTCGATAGCTACCAGATCACGGCGGACGGAATTGGAGGACTCGACCCCGCGGGCTGGTACAGCATCAGCGATCGCCAGCCAGCCGGAAAAGCGGTTGAGCTGATGGCTGAGCTGGGTGCTCTGGCGCTGGGATTCGGTGAACTGTCGCCGACTCCGCAGCAACTTGCCGAGAACAACCTCGTGGGCGACGGCATTCTCAAGGCTGGAGCAAAGTTCTCGCTGGGCAAGCCCTTCGGCGAGGGCGGCTATTACGTGAGCTTTTTCACGAAGCAGAGTAGCAACGGGCTGTTTATCCCCCGTGTTCCCGAGCCCTCCACGCTAATCCTCGCCACTCTTGCGGGCGCTGGCCTTCTCGCCTTCCGTCGCCCGTCCGCCAGATCGTTGCGGCCATCGTAGTCGCAGCCAATAATCGACACGGCACCGAATTTCATGCGGCATCTAGAAACGGCGCGGCGATGTTCAGGCGAGTGAAGCTGTCGATTGTCGTAGCGATCTCTGTCACGGTCGGTCATGGCCCCACCTTAGCCGGCACGCTCGATGTGGGCGTTCTTTCCCAACGAACCGACGTTGACGGCGACAGAGACATCGATCTCTCGGACTTCGGGATTATGAAGTCCGAGTTTGGCAAAGTTACCATCCCCGGCGGCTTTGAAACGCCCTCTGATCTCAACCTCGATCAAGTGGTCGACATCACTGATTTCGGGATCTTGAAAGAGAACTTTGGGAAACGCCAGCCGCCTATTCGGTTGGGCGGAGATGTGAATGGCGACAACAGGATCGATCTCGACGACATCGCCTTGTTCAAAGGCTACTTCGGCCTGCGCGGCAGCGGAATTCCAGCCGATTTCAATCAGGACGGCACGGTCAATCTTACGGACCTCGGTATCATGAAGGAAAGCTTTGGATCCCATACGCCCGCCAGCGGTGTTCCTGAGCCCTCCACCTGGCTGCTCGCAGCTCTCGCGGGCGCTGGCCTGCTTGCTTTCCGTCGCGGGGCCGCCAGATCGTTGCGGCCTTTGTAGCGCGGGCCGATAATCGAGCCGGCAAGACCACTCATGCGGCAATTAAGAAGGACGAAACGATGATCAGACGAGCATTGTTGGCGGCGGTGTGGTTGGCGAGCTCGGTTACGCCAGCCTGGGCGACCACGTGGGGCGACGTTCCGCCCGTGGCGATCTTGGTTGACCCCGACGGCTCCGCGTATTTGTGGAACAAGTCCACCGATCCCGTCTCGTTCGAAGCATTTTCAATCCAGTCGCCGGACAAGAACCTCGATGTGGATGCCTGGAAGAGCTTCAGCGAGTTCGACGACGGAGCTTTGGAAGCGGCATTGGGCGCAGGCGCTTTGGCCTTCGAGGATAACTCGCTTGATCAGGCCCTGGTCAGTCAGAAGAACGATGTTGGAGCGCAGGCGATTCTGCCAGCGGGTGCAAAGTTTTCCTTAGGCAAGCCCTTTGCCACGCTTCCTCCGCTGCCGACTGACAGGGCAACGGTCTACCCTGATTTGAGTGACGTATTGAACGGTGCGCGAACCGTGGACATCGTCTACACCCCCGAGCCTTCGACGCTCCTCCTCGCCGCTCTAGCCGGCCTCGGCCTCGTGGCCATGCGTGTTAGGTCGAGGCGTTAGAGATCGTAGCCGCCGCGTAGACATTCGTGGCGGCCAGGCCACCGGCAGCGACCGGTGAAACCTCTCAGACCCGCCCGGCAGCAAAAGTAGCTGTCGGGCGGGTTTTTTATGCGCCACGCCCGTCTTAGCGGGGCTGCCGTTTCACCAACGGTTTGCAGTTATTCATGTGTGGGCAGAGCTGCAATCCGAGCTAGGTGGGCGATGAGACCGGCGCTTCTGGGGATTTGCATCGCGATAGCGTTGCTTGTCGCGATAACTGCCTTAGCAGAAGTCAAGAAGAACGGCAGCGCATGCTGCAGTCCTTTCTGCTACCAAACAGCGAAACGCACCTTCGACATTGATCCCAACTGGCCCAGCGCCGGAAAGCACCACTTCTGTGGTGAATGCTATGCCGCATTTCCAGAGCCGCGCAGCGAGCTCTACCTGCGCTTCGATTGGGAATACGGCAGAATCGTGGTCGGAAGGCAGGAATTCGAAAACGGCCGCTTCAAATCGGGAGAAATGCGGTCCTACGCAAATCTATCCGTGGTGACCCTTTGCCCCGCAAATCAACGCACCAGGATTGCGCCTAATGAGCGTAAACCGCGTCTCCGTTACTCTTCCTGCACGTCTTCCAAATACGTGTACCCACCCAGCCCTTCCTCGTAGAACTTCAGCAACCGGCCCGATTGTTGGAAGTCGATGCGTCCTTCGCGGACCGCTTCTTCCACGGAGGAGCGGAGTTGCTGCACCAGTGCGTCGGGGTCGTATTCCACGTAGTCGAGCACTTCGCGAACCGTGTCTCCCTTGATCACGGCGTCGAGCACCACTTGGCCCGAGCCGTCGAGCGCCACATGCACGGCGTTCGTGTCGCCGAACAGGTTGTGCAAGTCGCCCAGGATTTCTTGATACGCTCCGATCAAGAAGGCGCCCAGGTAGTACGGCTCGTGGTTGTAGGCGTGCAGCGGCAGCGTCTTCTTCACGTCGCGGCGGTCGATGAACCGCTCAATCTTGCCGTCGGAGTCGCAGGTGATGTCGCCCAGCACGGCGTGCCGCGTCGGCCGCTCGCCGAGCCGGTGAATCGGCATCACCGGAAAGAGCTGCTTGATCGCCCAGCTATCGGGCATCGACTGGAAGAGCGAGAAGTTGCAGAAGTAGGTGTCGGAGAGCAGGGCGTCGAGCCCCTCGAGCTCCTCCGGCACGAACTCGACCTGTTTGGCCAACTTCTGAATCTTGTGGCCGATCGCCCAAAACAGCTTCTCGGCAATGCTGCGCTGGTCGAGCGGCAGATACCCGCCGCTGAACAGGCTCATCGCCATGTCGAGCGCCTGCTGGGCATCGTGGTAGCTCTCCAGCATGTTGCGCACGGTGAGGTTGTTGTAGGTGTCGGCCAGGTCGACGATCGGCTGCTCCGCATCGGGCGGCACATCGACCGGCTGGCCGTTTTCTCCCTGCGTCGACACGCCCAGCACGCTAAAGATGAGCGCGCTGTGATAGGCCACCACCGCGCGGCCGCTCTCGGAAATGATCGTGGGATGCTTGATGCCTGCCTCATCGCATACCGTTTGGATGTGGTACACGACATCGCGGGCATACTCTTCGAGCGTGTAATTGGCGCTCGATTCGAAGTTGGTTTGCGAGCCGTCGTAGTCGACGCCGAGGCCGCCGCCGACATCAAGGTATTCGAGCCCCGCGCCGCGCTTGGCCAGTTCGGTGTACACGCGGGCCGCTTCGTTGAGCGCGGCCTTGATGTGGCGAATGTTGGTGATCTGGCTGCCGAGATGGAAGTGGAGCAGCTTGAAGCAGTCCTCCATGCCGCGGGCCTTGAGGTCTTCAAAGGCCGTGACGATCTCGCTGACCGTGAGGCCGAACTTCGAGCGGTAGCCGCCCGAGGCTTGCCAGCGGCCGGAGCCGGGGGAAGAGAGCTTCACGCGCATGCCAATCTGCGGCCGCACGCCGACCTTTTCGGCGTAGTGCAGGATCAGGCCGAGCTCGGTGTACTTCTCGACGACGGGAATGACGTGCCGGCCGATCTTCTGGGCCAGCATCGCCATCTCGATGAACTCGGCGTCCTTGAAGCCGTTGCAGATGATCGGGGTGTCGTTGTCTGCCAGGGCGGCCACGGCCAGGAGCTCCGGCTTGCTGCCGGCTTCGAGACCGAAGCGGAAAGGCTTGCTGAAGCGCAGTACTTCCTCGACCACCTGCCGCTGCTGGTTGACCTTGATGGGGTAAACGCAGTGGTAGCCGCCGGTGTACTGCTGCTCCGACATCGCCTTTTGGAAGGCGTCGTGAATCTCCTGCAGCCGGTGCTGCAGAATACCGGAGAAGCGGATCAGGATCGGCAGGTCGATGCCGCGGAGCTGCAGGCCGTCGATAAGTTGTTTGAGGTCGATCGCGCGGGTGGGGTCTTTGTCGGGATGGACACGAACGTGCCCCTCCGGGCTGATCGAGAAGTATCCCTTCCCCCAGCGCTCGATCTCATAGAGTTCCGTGGCCTGAGTCGTCGTCCACGGCTCACTCTGCTGATCGGTCACCATCGCCATGCTAGGCCGCTCCCGGTCGCGTTCCGAAGTCCCAAAGGGTAAACGGAACATTGTATAACCGGCGTCAACGGCAGTCGATAAGGTGGGGCGGGCAGAGCTCTCCCCTATTCGCCCCCGGCGAGTCGCCGGGGGGAGTTCGACCGCAAAGCCGCAAGCGACGCTCAGCGGATTGCGCCTGCCTTCGATGTGCTCGCTCGGTATAAGCGCGACTGCGCCCCGTGGCTCACGGGGGGGCTAAGGAGCGGCGACGCCTGTCACCTCGACCTCGCCGGCGAACACGCTGGCCGGGTCGCCGCGTTCGGCGAGGGTTTTCGTGAGCGTGGCCGCGGTGCGCGGCACCACGCCTTCGAAGAGTACGCGCTCGCCGGCGGTGATTTTCACCGGCTGATCGAGATCGACCAAGCCGTCGGCGAGCCGCACGCGCAGCTTGTCGACGTTCTCGGCCGTCAGATCGATCCGTTGGCCGTCGACCGTGGCCGTCACCAGGCTGCCGGGGCGGCGCTGGTCGTCATCCACCGCCAGCCAATAGAAGCGGCCGTGCGTCACGTCGTCTTGCCGCCACACGACCTTCTGCGGCAGCGGGTTGCGGGTGAGCTTGGCCATCCAGGGAATCCCGATGGCATCCTCGCGGTCCATCCAGTGCCCCTTGTCGGGGAAGATTTTTACGAAGTGCTTGTAGCCGGTGGGATCGGCGGCCTTGAGATCGGCCAGCTTCTTTTCCCATTCCCGCGCCACGTCGTTGCGGCCGTACGCCGAGTCCTTCCCGCCCATGAAGAGCGCGAAGCCGATGTTGCGAAGTCCCTGCGGCTGGGTTTCGTTCGGGTGCCCGGCCATCATCGAAGCCGCGGCCAGGCGGTCGGCCATGCGCGGAGCGAGTTGGAACACGCCGTCGCCGCCGGCTGAATAACCGAGGAGGTAGACGCGGTTTGGATCGACCTCTTCCAGCACGATCAAGTCCTCGATCAGCCGATCGAAGAACTGGTCGACATGCGGCTCGTGCCACAGGTTCCAGGTATTGGTCGGCGCTCGCGGGGCGATATACACCCCCTCCTCGAGTTCGTAGAGCTTCTGCTGGTTGCTCCACTGCCGATCGTTGACACGCGCCGGCGCGTTGCCGCCGCCGTGCATTGAGATGTACAGGCTGCGGCCCCCCTCAGGCTTTTCGCCGAAGGTCTTGAGCGTGAACGGCATCTCCAGGTCGCCGATCTTCAGCTTGCGGTCGGCCACTTCCTGGGCGCGAGTCGCGCGGATTTGCTCGGCATGATCGCGCGTCAGCCGCGCGCGAATCGCTTCGGCGTCTGCCCGCGAGAGCGGCTGCTTAGCGAACGGCTGATCCGCGAGTTCGCCGCGCTCGGCGGCTGGCTTGGCCAGGAACGCCTCGACGGCCGCAACGGGGCTCTGCTCCGGGGATTCGGCCGCGGCGCGAATTTCGGTCCCGCATGCGAAGGCTACGATCAGCGTCAGCGACAACGAGTTAGTCTTTTTCATCGCCTTCGACGGTAATGAGTTGGTTGTCTTGATCGAACCGCACGGTCGTGGCCTCTTCTTTGCCGTCGACCTGCGTGCGCACCGAAAACTCCTGGCCAAGCGGCAGCACGACCGACAGGTGATCGTTCGAGTCGGCCCGTTCGTCCTTGGTCGTGCCTTCGAACAGTACCTGGCCGTCTGGCCGGCAGACTTGGATCTGCGCGGTCTGACGTTCGCCGCGCGGACGGTCGAGCACGCGCAGCATCGCGCGGCCGAAGCCCGGCGGCAGCTTTTCCGCCCGCGTGAGGTAGCTCGAGGTCACGTCGACCGCCTGCACGTAGTCGGCGTTGCGTGCCCAGAGGAGCGGAAACTTGAGTCCCGTGTGGCGATAGCTGATGGCGTAAATGGCGTGCCGGGGCTCGTCGGGCCGGGCTTGGGCCGCCCGCTGCACGAACCAGGCGTCGTCGAGCTTGTCGCCGGCCGGCTCGGCGGCGCCGGTGAAGTGCCAGCCATCGTCCCAGACTTCGACCCAAGTGTGATTGCCGGAATTGTCGGTCCAGCGAGGCGTGCCCACCAACCGCGCCGGCACGCCGATGGCCCGGCACGCGTCGACCAAGAGTACCGACAAGCCCGTGCAGGAGGCCAATTTGGCTTCGATCGATTCGTACGGACTCTGATCGGCCTTGGGCCGCTTGGTCGAATACTTCACGTCGAGCAGGCCGAAGATCTTTTGATTGAGCCTCGCCGCGGCGAGGCCAGGCGACTCGACGCCGGCCACCAGCAGCCGGAACCGCTCGTAGAAGTCCTTTCGCCAGTTGTCGCGGCGTTCGTTGATGTTGGCGTACGGCAGCACGTCGTTGAAGAACACCTGCTCCGGCACCTTTGCCTTCCACGGCGACTCGTTCCAAGCCCGGTAGGCGTAGTCGACGTTCTCGAGCAGAAACTCGGCCGATAGGCTTTGCAGATCCCGGTCAGGCATGTGCTCGACCAGGAACTCCATGCCGGGCTTCTGCTCGGCGGGAACCTCGGCCAAGGCACGCTCGATTTCGCCGCGGTTCGCTCCGGCCCGCTCGAGCGGCGCTGGGCGCTCGGCGGCGGCTGCCGGTGTGTCTTCTGCCGAAACCTGCGAAACCGGCACGGCGAGGAGTAAGGCTACGGCAACGGCTGACGCGAAACGCATCTCGGCACTCCCAGAGGCAATCGAGGCGGAGCCGCGGCGCGATCGCCACGCTCGAATGACTATTCTCTTACCCCGCCGCACGAGCCAGGTCTAGCCGCGCGCAGGGCGATTCGCCGTGGACGACTTCGTCGGGCCGGCAACCACCAGTGGCACGGCCGCGAGCAGCACCACGACGACCAGGGCGAAACCCGCGAGCCCCAGCGCCACTTGGCTCCACAGCCCCGCCATCTGCGCGCGCTCCATGCTGTTGACGTCGACGCCCAACTGCAGCCCCTGGGAGGAAAGATACCGCCAGGCCTGCCAGCTCTCGCGCGGCGACAGGTTTTCCATGGTCGCCGATTCAGACGAGGTGAGGCTGACCGCGGGCTGCGACTGACGGCGCAACCATCCTGCGGCCAATAGCGCCGCCACGGCCACCACGGCCGCGACCAACATCACCCCTTGGCGGGGCCCCCAGGCAGACCGCGGTTGAGGGCGAGCTTCGGGAGCGACCTCGAGCGCCGCCAGTCCTCGCAGCGTGGGCACGTGCAGCGTCGCGCCGCAGGCACAGGTCAGCGTTTGGCCAGCCTGTGCGCTGCTTACGAGATGTTTCTGGCCGCAAGCGCAAGGAAGATAATACTGAGCTGGCATCGAGTCCGCCCGCGAGCACGGCCTTTCGGCCGAGAAGAAAGGTCAGCGTTTTGAGGTTCTAGTATAGACCGGATTCTGCCCCAACTGAAACCACGCCGGCCAAGCAAGTTTTCTCGGAAAACGCCCGCTCAGGCTGCCAAGCTCTTTGCTCCTCGGGACCGAGCAGGCCTGGGATCTTCGCTTGTGACTGCGACCGGTGCCTCCTAGAATCGGCCCCTTGCGCCGTGGCGACCGACCGCAGCTCTGCTAGCGTGCGGCCGCGCCGAACTTTGCGATTGTCAGGAGCACGCATGAACCGACGCTTCGTCAACCAGCTTGGACACCAGGAGTCGATCAACCAGGTGTTCCTGGCGATGGAGAAGCAGTTGCGGCCCAACCGCAACGGCAACTTGTATCTGCAGGTCGAGCTTGCCGACCGCAGCGGCCGGTTGACCGCGCGGCTCTGGAACGCCAGCGAGCACCTGTACCGGAGCTTCGAAAACGGCGACTATGTGCGCGTCGAAGGAACCACGCAGATTTATCAGGGCGCGCTGCAACTCATCGCCACGCAGGTGGCCCGCGCCACCGACGAAGAGATCTGCTTCGAAGACTTCATGCCGCTCTCGGCCCGCGAGATCGACCGCCTGGCGCTGCGGCTGGGCGAGTTGCTGCGGAAGATGAAGAGCCTGCCGCTGCGCAACCTGGCCGAATGCTTCCTCGTCGACGAAGACCTGATGAACAAGCTCACGCGGGCGCCCGCCGGCGTGAAGAACCACCACGCTTACCACGGCGGCCTGCTCGAGCACGTGGTGAACTTGATGGAGGTCTCCTGGCGGATCTCCGATTGCTATCCGGCGCTCGACGCCGATCTCTTGGTGATGGGCGCCTTCCTGCACGACATCGGCAAGCTCGACGAGCTGTGCTACGACCGCGACTATGCGTACAGCGATGCCGGCCAGCTCTTGGGCCACGTGGTGATGGGGCTGGCGATCCTCGATCGCAAGCTGCAAGAGGCCGAGCGGTTGGCGGGCGAACCCTTGCCGGAGGAGTTGGCCCTGCGGCTACGGCACATGATCGTGAGCCACCACGGCGAATACGCCTATGGAAGCCCCAAGCTGCCGATGACGCTCGAGGCCGTGGCTCTGCACCACCTAGACAACCTCGACGCCAAGCTGCACAGCTTCCACCAGTTGATGCGCGACGACGCCAACGTCGACAGCCCCTGGACCGCCTTCAACCACAACCTGGGGCGGAAGCTGTTCAAAGGGCAGGAGCGAGCGCCGCGGGCGAGCAACGGCGAGCCCCACGCCGAGCGAGCGGAAGAGGAATTCGCCCCGCGGTAGGGCTGTAGGTTGCTGGATTTGTGCTGAGATGGGTGCCTGGGGTCGAGCAAAGCGAGCCCCCAGCTACCACGGTTATTAAGTCAGCAGCTTCGACCGCAGCGTCACCGAACTGGAGGCTCGCCTGTCGGCTCGACCCCAGGCACCCGCAATGGCATCCTTCCTAGCTGATAGAATCGAAGCATGAGCCTCTATCAATACTTCTGGGCGGTCGTAGCCGGCGTCGTTGCGCTTGGTTTGCTGCGATTCATGCCCTATGGTTGGCTAAGCTTCGTCTGCACACTCGCCGGCGTGATCTATCTTGGAGCGATCGTAGTCTGGGGCAACTTCAACTCAAGACGCGTGATCAGCCCGTGGGGACATCCACCGGAAGATCCGCCGCGTAAGTACGAGCGATAAACGGGCCCCCTTCAATCCCTGCGAAAAGGGCTCCAAGCGTATTCCGCTGACGCGGTCGGCGGGCAACGTTGATGATCGGGGTCGCGATCATGCGGATTCACGCCGACGATGTTTGCTGGATCAACGCCTACCCACCACGTTGGAAAGTCGACGGCGTTACCCGTTGCATAGTAGCGGCGTGGCCCGACCGCGAAATCGACCGAAAACGCGAAATACCCCATCCCCGACTCGCCCTCGGAATAAATCGAGTTTGCGAACTCCGCTGGAAGTCGTAGCGGGCTTGAAACGACCGAAACGATTTGTTCCGCGGGCAACCAAGTTTTCCCACGATCATCCCAGGGCCAAACGCCCCACTCACGAATATATGTGGACGCCTCGACAAGATAGACACGGGAATGAACGGAACCATCTTCAAGCGTTGCTTGGCATGGAAACAGGTTCAACCCATACTCGGTCACCGAGGGCCTGATGGTTTCCAGTTCCTTGGTAACTTTGGGCCGCAACGCTTTCACTTCGCTAGGTATTTCAATCGACATCGCTTAGATCTCTGGTTTTGTAGGCTGGGTCCGAGTTAGGAAACGCCTGTTATCCCAATACCCGCTCCCGGTATCGCCGTTCCAGCACCTCGCCCACGAACATCGCCGCCCCAGCCAACACCACGCTCACGAGCACCAGCCGCCAAGCATGGTCTGCACCGTCAGGCGTCTCGAGCAGGCTGTAGAGTTCCAGCGGTAGGGTGCGGGTTTCGCCGGGGATGTTGCCGGAGATCATGATCGTCGCGCCGAATTCGCCCATGCCGCGGGCGAAGCCGAGCACCGCGCCGGCCACCAAGCCGGGCCAAGCCAGCGGGAGCGTGATCGAACAGAAGGCGTCGAGCGGGCCTGCGCCGAGCGTGCGCGCCGCTTGCTCGAGGCCCTCATCAACCGCTGCGAACGCTAGTCGGATACTGCGGACCACGAGCGGAAAGGCCATCACGGCGGAGGCGAGAGCCGCCCCCTTCCAATCGAACACGAACCGCAGCCCAAACCAATCCTCGAGCGTGCGGCCGAGCCAGCCGTTGCGCCCGAAAAGCACGAGCAGCGCATACCCGGTCACCACCGGCGGCACAACTAGCGGCAGATTGACGAGCGTTTCGACGAGCGTCTTGCCATAGAACTTGCGGCGGGCTAGCACCCACGCCACGGCCACACCGAGCGGCAAGCTGGCCAGCATCGCCACGAGCGAAACCTGCAGGCTCAGCCAAACCGCTTGCCACTCCCCGGCCGATAAACTCACGGCGCGCCCCACAGCGTGAGATACCACTGTAAGGCATGTCGCAGCGGCGCCGGGCCTTCTTGGTAGACCCACACCAGCGGGGAATAAGCCTGTAGCAGCACCTGCACCGCTCCATTCTCGACGTGCAACCTGCCCAGGCCATCGCTGCAGGCCCAATAGATCGGGCCGAACGATAGCGGATAGAGCAGCAGCGCGACCAGGGCCAGGACGACAACGACGATCAGCCGAGAGCGGGGGCGGAGCATACTACTCTTGTAACCCCGGCGGCCTCGGCTAGGCAACCGTGAGACAGGCAGTAGGGTGTCGTCAAGCGAAGCGCGGACGCACCATGGCGTTGCGAAACGATGGTGCGTCTGCGCTTCGCTGGACAGCACCCTACGAATTGGAAGCCTGTCCCACTTACCTACTCGGACTCCTTCTTCGGCTCCGGCGGCTTGGCGAAGCCATGCTTGGCGAAGATTTTCCCGGCCGCCTCGGTTTGTAGGTACTCGAAAAATGCCTGCGATGGCCTGCGTTTCGCTCCATCGACTGTGAGCACGAGCGGGTATATGATCGGCTCGTGCGTCTCGGCGGCGAAGGTGGCTACCACCTCAACTTCCTTCGTGATGCGGGCGTCGGTGGCGTACACGATGCCGGCCTCGGCTTCGCCGCGCTCCACGAGCAGCAGCGTCGCTCGCACGTCGTGGCCGCGAACGATCGTCTTCGAGTCGACGAGCTTCTCGTAGATCTCAAGGTGCGTGAGCGCCTGCCGGGCATACTCGCCCGCCGGAACCTTCTCGCCCGCAAGCGCCAGATGACGTACGCGCGGGTTGAGCAGATCATCGGGCCTGGTTACGCCGGCCGGGTTCCCCTTGGGAACGATCAGGACCAACTCGTTGCCGAGGAGCGGCACGACCTTGGCCGCCAGGCCGCGTTTTTCAACGGTCTTGGCCCATTCCTCGCTCGCCGAGAGAAACAGATCGGCCGGCGCGCCTTCAAGCACCTGCTTGGCCAGCGCCTGCGACGGGCCGGGGCTGAATTTGATTTCGCCGGATTGCTCCTTGCCGAACTCCTTGGCGGCTTCAGCCAGCGCGTCTTGCGCGCTGGCGGCGACGAGGACGAGCGTCGCCGGTTCTTCGGCAGCGATCTCGCGCTGCGTGCCCAACACGACGGCGACCAGGGCGAGCCAAGCGGTCAGGCGGCCGAAGATGGGCCGACCCGTGCGAATCGCGCGCATGTTTTGTCCTTCGCGAAGAGCGAGTCTTGACGGCTGCGGGCGCACTTGTCGTTGCGCTAAGCACTCTGCACTCGGAGAGTGCAGGCTACTTTAGTCTAGGTCGCGGCGGCGATGGCTTGGTCGAGGTCTTCCGTGAGATCCTCAAAGGCTTCGAGCCCGATCGAGAGCCGCACGAGGCCATCGTCGATGCCGTGCGCCCGGCGGGCCGCCGGATCGTAGCTGGCGTGCGACATCGAGGCCGGCTGCTCGATGAGGGATTCGACGGCGCCCAGGCTCACCGCCAATTGAAACAGCCGCGTCGATTCGGCCACGCGCTTGGCCGCCTGATAGCCGCCGGCCATCTCGAAGCTAAGCATCGCGCCATAGCCCCCCTGCATCTGCCGCGCGGCCAGATCATGCCCCGGGTGATCGGTGAGGCCGGGATACATGACGCGGATCACTTGCGGCTTCTTCTGCAGATACTCGGCCACCCGCTGCGCCGTGCGGCTCTGTTCGAGCACACGCAGCTCAAGCGTTTTGATGCCGCGGCTGCAAAGATAAGCGTCGAAGGGGCTCATCACCGCGCCGGCGGCGTTCTGAATGAAGTAGAGGCGCTCGAGCAGTTTGGGATCACGCACAGCGAGCGCGCCTCCCAGCAGATCGCTATGGCCACCCAGATATTTGGTCGCCGAATGCATGACCACGTCGGCGCCGAGTTCCAAGGGGCGCGTGAGTACCGGCGTGGCGAACGTGCTGTCGACGCCGAGCAAAGCGCCATGCCGATGAGCCAACTCGGCACAGGCCGCAATGTCGGTGAGCGACAAAAGCGGGTTGCCTGGGGTTTCGATCCACACGAGCTTCGTCTTGGGAGTGAATGCCTGCGCGAAGGCTTCGAGGTCGTTCGACTTGGCGAGCGACACGGTGACGCCGCAGCGCGTGACCACTTTGTGCAGCAGCCGGTAAGTGCCGCCGTAGATGTCGGCCCCGGCGACCACGTGGTCGCCGGGCTCGAGCAACAGCGTCACGGCGTGAATGGCGGCCAGGCCCGAGGAGAAGGCGAGCGCGCCCACGCCTGACTCGAGCGAGGCGACCGTCGTCTCGAGCGCCTTCCGCGTGGGGTTGCCGCTGCGAATGTAATCGAACTCACCCCACTCGCCGGCCCCCGGCTGCACGTAGGTGGAAGCCAGATACAAAGCCGGTACCACGGCCCCGGTCTTCGGGTCGGCCTTCTGACCATCATGAATCGCGCGCGTACGGAACTGCATGGGTGACCGTGGTTTTCTTTACCGCAGAGGACACAGAAAGCAGATTGAACCACAAAGACACTAAGTCACAAAGCAGCAGAATTCTTCGTGCCTTCGTGTCTTGGTGGTTGGCTCTCTGTTTTCTCAGTGTCCTCCGCGCCCTCTGCGGTGAAATATCTGATTCTTAACTAAGCCCGCTCGAGCGCCTGTTTCAGATCGTTGACCAGATCTTGCGGGTTTTCGATGCCGCAGGCCAGGCGGATCATGTTGTCGGGGATGCCGTAGCGCTGGCGTTCGGCCACCGGCAGCTCGTAGTAGCTCATCACCAGCGGCTGCTCGATCAGCGACTCCGCGCCGCCCAGGCTGGGCCCGATGCGCGGGATCTTCACCGCGTCGACCACGGCCGCCGTCTCGCGCCAGTCCGCGTCCTTCAGCAAGAAGGTGACCAGGCCGCCGAAGCCCCGCATGGTTCGCTGCGCCACCTCGTAGTACGGGTGCGACTCGACGCCGGGGTAGTACACTCGCTCCACGCGCGGGTGCTGCTCGAGGAAGCGAGCCACCGCCAGGCCGTTCTCGTTGTGGCGAGCGATGCGGAGTTCAAAGGTCTTGAGACCGCGCTCGAGCAGGTACAAATTGTGCGGCGAGTTGATCGCTCCCATGATGCCGCGGAGCTTGCGGATCGGCTCGAGCTTGTCGGCCGCGCCAATGATCGCGCCGGCCAAGAGGTCGTTGTGCCCCGCGAGGTACTTCGTGGCGGAGTGCAGCACATAATCGACGCCTGCCGAGAGCGGGCGCAGGTTGTACGGCGTGGCCAGCGTAGCGTCGATCAGCGTTTCGACCCCGCGGCGGCGGCCGATGTCGGCGAACTTTTCCAGGTCGACCACGCTCAAGTGCGGATTCGTGGGCGACTCGCTCACGAGCAGCTTCGTGTTCGGGTTGATGGCCGCTTCCATCGCCGCGTAGTCGCAGGCCTTGACCTGCCGGGTGACGACGCCGAAGCGGGCGAGATGCTTCGAACAGAACTCGCGGCTGCGGTGGTAACACTCGTCGAAGAAGACGACTTCGTCGCCAGCGTTGAGCTTGGTCATCAGCAGACCGACGATGGCGGCCATGCCGGAGGAGAAGACGAGCGCGGCTTCGCCCCCTTCGAGGGCTGCCAGCTTCTTCTCGACGACTTTTTCGCCGGGGTTGCCGTAGCGACCGTATTCTTCTCGCTGCTGCTTCTGCTCGATGAAATCGATCACCGACTGCGTGTCGGCGAAGGTGTAGGTCGAGGCGCAGAAGATGGGGTCGGTGATGGCGTGGCCGTACTTTTGGCGGTCTTCGCCGGCATGCACGGTGAGCGTAGAGAAGCCAAGCTGAGCGCCGTTGGCTTCAGCATCGGGGCGCGTGGTCGACATGGCGCGGGGGAAACTCCACAGGCAGTAAGGAAACTCGCCGTGGGGTTTGCGTCGGCCCAACGAAAAAGCCGCACGAAACGCTGCTCGAAGATTCGAGCGGCACGTGCGGCTTCGCTGGTTCGGAGCTGGACTGCCAGGGGAAAGGACTTCCCGCGGGCAATGGCACTTTAGCAGTGAAGGCTGCAAGCGGCCGCAAATCCCATCTCCCGGAATTCTAGTTCGTAGCGGTTATTCCCGCAAGCCAGTGCGCCCGAATTGACCCCCGCGGCCGGGCCCGGTTAGACTGCAATTTAGCGACCCCGCCCTGCCTTTTTGTCCTGCCCTTCGCGAACACAAGTCCTCTGCTGCGCCGAGCGCGGTTGCTGGCTGTCGTTTCGTCTTCCTGCCTTTCGAGAAAGCCGCCGCGATGTTGCGCTCTCGCCCGCGCTCGCTCGCCGGATGGATCGTGGCGGCGGTCTACGCGCTGAACGGCGCTGCCGCGGGCCAGGCCGCCGAGGCTGAGCAGCCCGCCGAGCCGCTCACCGCCGAGGTCCGCGAGTTCTTCGAGAAGCAGGTCCGGCCGCTCTTGGCTTCGCGCTGCTACGAGTGTCACGGGGCCGAAGCCCAAGAGGCCGAGTTGCGGCTCGACTCGCGCCAGGCCCTGCTTACCG
>JAESFN010000310.1_pt1 | contig 55760 bp, 44 predicted proteins | sample 9269411 | NCBI WGS metagenome assembly JAESFN01 (sample SAMN14505399, study PRJNA617100) | algae metagenome | isolation source: Iphinoe sp. HA4291-MV1 and co-occurring heterotrophs from trail next to... | place: USA: Maunawili Falls, Hawaii | collected 2009-07-25
ACGCCGCTCGGCGCCGAGCTCGACGAGCTTCAAAAGCCAGGCGGCGGACTGTTTCCGAATCCACTGCCCGACTACTTGATCGGCGCGAACGTCAGTTGGCAGGTCGACATCTGGCGCCAGTTGCGCAACGCGCGTGACGCCGCCAGCCTGCGCGCCCTGGGCACCGTCGACGGTCGAAACTTCGTCGTGACCCGCTTGGTCGCCGAAATCGCCGAGAACTACTACAAGCTTCAGGCCTACGACAATCAGTTGGCCACCTTGGACTCGACGATCGCTCTCCAAGAGCAGAGCCTGACGATGGCGCGGGCTCAAATGCAGGCCGCCCGCGGCACGGAGTTGGGCGTCCAGCGCTTCTTGGCGGAAGTGCAGAAGAACCAAAGCGAGAAGCTGATCATCCGACAGCGGATCGTCGAGGCCGAGAACCGCATCAACTTCCTCTGCGGTCGTTATCCGCAGCCCGTCGATCGCGATTCGTCGAACTTCATCGAACGGCAGTTGCACACCCTGAGCGTCGGCGTGCCTTCGCAATTGCTGCAGAACCGCCCCGACATCGTGCAGGCTGAGCGCGAGCTCGCGGCCGCCGGACTCGACGTGCGGGTCGCCCGCGCCGACTTCTACCCCAAGATGGTGATCACGGCCGGCGTAGGCTACGAGGCGTTCGACCCCAAGTTCTTGTTCTATACGCCGGAGTCGCTGGTCTACGGCGTCGCCGGCAACCTGATCGCGCCGCTGGTGAATCGCTCGGCCATCAAGGCCGAGTACCTCAATGCAGACGCTCGCCAACTGCAGGCGCTCTACGACTATCAGCGAACGATCCTCAACGCCTTCACCGAGGTGATCAATCAGATCACGAAGGTGCAGAACTACAGCAACAGCATCGCCATCAAGCAGCAGCAGTTGACTTCGCTCGAGTCGGCGGTCGACGTGGCCGGCCAGCTCTTTCAAGCCGCGCGCATCGAGTACATGGATGTGCTGTTCGCCCAGCGCGACCGCAACGACGCCCGCATCGTGCTGATCGAGACCAAGCAGGAGCAACTGGCCGGCATCGTAAACGCCTATCAGGCGCTCGGCGGCGGCTGGCGCTACGTGGGCGGGCCGATCCAAGCAGCCTCCGAGGGCATGATCGAATCCTCAGCTCCGACCCAAGCGCCGGAAGTCATCGTTCCGGTTGAAGAAGTTCCGGTCCCTCAGCCGGCGGCGCAAGACCCCGCGGCAAACGGCCCTGCTTTCCAGAACCCGTGATTCAGGGCAGCCGCCGTACGCGATCCAGTTTCTTGCCCAAGCGCGGCGCTCTCTATACGTCGAGCGGCGACTCGCCGATGTAGAACTGCAGGATTTGGCTCTGCACTTTGATGGCGCGGACCAAGGTCCAGATTTGATCGGGACCGAACTCGCGCGGATTCGAGCGCGACAGGCTCTCGAGCTCCTCGGTCATCGCGGCGTGCTGGTCGGCGGCCGCTTGCAGCCGCAGCCCCATCTCGTGCCAGGCTTCGGTGAGCCGCTGGTCATCCTCGAGCCATTCGGCCTCGCCGCCGTTGTTGGACAACAGCAGGCACAGACGGGCCACCTCCTGCGGAGCTGCTTGGGGCTGAAGCCGCTCGATGCGGGCAGCCAAGTCGTGGCAGGTGTACATACCTAGTGCTTTCGGGGCGCACGCCTTCCGAGTTCAGCCGCTCGCGAGCAGGCCGTTTGAGCCAGTCGAGCGAGTGTTGGCTCGGAATCACGCAGCCAAGGGACAGATGAGATCGAGAAAAGCGGGGCGGGGCCGGCCCTGCGAACTGGCAGAGTTTCTCGGCCCTTAATCCATTTTAGGCCACCCCGCGAGATTGGCGGAGAAAATGGTCTCACGGACCCATTTGTAAGGCTCTTTCGGCTGCTGCGGGTTCTGCGGACGGGAGCGATTCTGCGGAGGAATGCCCCCCTGCCGGCGAGCGCCGGCCGTCAGTTCCAGCGGAAGATCTTGAGCGCTAGGGTAAATGTCGCCAGGGCCCAGCCTGCTAGAACCAGCACGCCCAGGGACTGCGACCAAAGGCTCGCGCCGTCGAGCATCACCGCCCGTAGGGCATTGATCAGCACCGTGAGGGGGAGGGCCTGAATGAAGGGCTGGATCACCGCGGGAAAACGCTCGGACGAAAAGAAGACGCCCGAGAAGACCCACATCGGCAGCATGACGAGATTCATCAACCCCGACACGGCCTCGATCGTCTTCGCCCGGCTGGCCACGAGCAGGCCGAGCCCCGCGAAGGCGGCGGCCCCCAGCAGAATGAGGGCGATGACGGCGAGCCAGTTGCCGTAAACCTTCACCCCAAACGCCACCCGCGAAAACACGAGCAGCACGAGCACCTCGGGCACCAGAAACGCCAGCCGGCTGAGCAGCATGCCGGCCAGAAACTGACTCTTCTTGAGCGGAGTGGCCAGAAACCGCTTGAGCAGCTTCCGAATCCGCATGTCGACGATGAGGAAGCCTACTCCCCAGAGGCCACCCCCCATGAGGCTCATGCCAAGCAGGCCCGGTACGAGAAAGTCGATGTAGCGGCCACCTGGCTCCTCGAACTGCTCGTCGGCCACCACGGCCACGTCCTGGCGCCCGGCGATTCGCTGGAGGGCGTCGTCCACCGCCGCACGCGCCACCACGCTTTCCGGCCGGCCAGGATCGAACAGATAGCGATAGCTCGGCACAGAGCCTGGCGATGACGAGGCTTCAGCCAGGGCAATGACGAGCGCGACCTTGCCAGTGCGCAACTGCTGCCGGGCAATGGGTTCATCGAGCACGCTTGCCTCGAACCGTGCGCCAGCGTCGGTCTTGCCTGAGTTGGCCAGGGCCTTGGCCGTCTCCGCGGCGCTCGGCGCAGTCACCAGCGCGACCTGAATCGTTTCGATCGGCCGGTTGCGAAACGCGATGCCCAGCGCCAGGACCATGAGAATTGGGAAGCCGTAGACCCAGAATACGGCCTCGGGCTCACGATAGAACTCGCGCACGCGGGCGAGCACAAGCTGCCCGAGCGGCCAGTATCGCTGGTTTTCGTCACCTGCCTGCGTTCCGCCTGCTCCACTCATGCGGCCGTTGTCTCCTCCGCCAAGCGGCGTCCCGTGAGGTGTACGAATACGTCTTCCAGGCTGGCGTGACGGGTCGAAAGGCTGGCCAATTGGCAGTTGAGCCCGTCGAGCCGGGCGAGCAAGGCCGGCAGCGCCACGTGCGGCTCGGCCACCGACAGGCGAAACAAGCCATCTTCGGCAATCACCTCGCTGACGCTGGGAATGCCGGCCAACTGCGCTTCGGGCGAAAGAGCCGCCGGCCGCCCCTGCGATTCCGCCCGGAACTCGATGACAGGCTCGCCGCCCAGACTGGCAATCAATGCCCGCGGCGTTCCCAACGCAATCACCTGTCCCTTATCGACCACGGCCACGCGGTCACAAAGCCGCTCGGCTTCGTCCATGTAGTGCGTGGTGATCAGCACGGTGCGGCCGCGGCTGCGAAGTTCGCGGATGATGTCCCACAGTTCGCGCCGCGACTGCGGATCGAGCCCCGTGGTCGGCTCGTCGAGAAACAGCAGGTCGGGGTCGCCCACCAAAGCGCAGGCTACCGCGAGCCGCTGCTTCTGCCCACCGGAGAGCTTGCCGACCCAGGCCGATGCTTTTTCGGTCAGCGAGACGCGCTCGAGCGCCTCGCGCGGCGCGATGCCCCGGCGATAGAAGCTGCGAAACAGCGTAACGGTTTCGAGCACCGACAGCTTTTCGCTGAGCCGCGTTTCTTGAAACGAAATGCCGATCCGTTGCCGAATCTCATCGTCGTCTTCCTTTCCCCAGGCACGCCCCAGCACCTGCACTTCGCCCGAGGTGGCCGGCAGCAGCCCCTCGAGGATTTCGATCGTGGTCGTCTTGCCGGCGCCGTTGGGACCCAGCAGTCCGAAGCACTCGCCCTCGTCGACTTCGAGATCGAGCCCGCGCACCGCCTCGACCGGAGGCTTGCCGTCGTAGCGTTTCACCAAGTTCTTGCAGCCGAGGGCGACAGGCATGGCAGAGTCGGGACTGGAGGTGAGCGGTGGGAAACGTGGCCAGGCGTCCAGCGATGGGCCGCGCATTGTACCAGGCAGCCGGACCGCTTTCCTGTCTGTTCGGCAAAGTTCAAAACGCCCAGACCACGCGGCGCCCGCTAAGGTTCGCGCGAAGACCTGGCCAATTCGGTCGCGCACCTTGGCATTTGTTTTGCTTCCGCTATCGTGGGGAAACCGATTGGCCCGCACGAGAGGGAACTCTGCCTGAATGGGTCCCGCCTGCGTGCTGATCAGGCAAGCTTCTCGGATCAAACGATCTTTCCGTCTTTCTCGCGATCTACTCTCAATGCCGCCGCAACCAGCCGTTCCCGCTCCGTCCGCCGTGCCCAACCCCGTGGAAGCGCCGGCGACCGCGCCCCCGGCGATCAAGATCGACGAGTTGCTCGTGCGCGTGGTGCAGGTGTTTACGCTGAACGCCGGTCAGCAAATGACCAACGCTACGGGGTTTTTCTATCTGCAAGACGGCTACTTGCATCTGATCACCAATCGGCACGTGGTGATCAACGAGCCGACCCAGCATCGCCCCGACGGCTTGGCCTTGCGGCTGCATGTCGACGCCAATGAGCTGACCAAAACCAACGACATTCAGATTCCGCTCTACGACAACGGCGCTCCGCTATGGAAAGAGCATCCACAGCACGGCGCCGCCGCCGATGTGGTGGCGGTTCCGGTCAATGATCCGCAGGTGATGGCCAATCACTTCGTCTCCGCGTTCAAGCCGGAAGACGTGTTGTCGAACGATCAAGGTCTGCCGATCGGCCAAGACGTGCTGATCCTAGGATTTCCGCTTGGCTTCCACGACACGGTTCACAACCTGGCGATCGTTCGGAATGCCACGATCGCCAGCGTGTATCCGGTGCCGTTCAAGGGCGAGCCGTATTTCCTTACGGACGCGCGGTTGCATCGAGGAACGAGCGGCTCCCCGGTGATCGCTAAGCTGCCGAAGGCGACCGGGGTGGTGGGCGAATTCGTGCCGGCCTGGTACGTGCTCGGCGTCCACTCGGCCTCGCTCGACGTTTCCAACCGCGATCCAAGCCAAGATGAGCCGTTGGGGCTGAATTGTGCCTGGTATGCGGCGCTGTTGAAGGACATCGTCACCGCGGCGCCGGCGACTTTGCCGGCCGACGAGCCCGTTGCCCCGCCCCCGGTGGAAACGCCGGCGGTAGCCCAAACGCCCACGCCTACAGCCCCCGCAGTCAGCACTGCCAAGAAGGATTGGAAGCCGGAAGGACCGCCGGACGACAACACGGTGATCGTGAACCTGCTGTAGAGCGGTCCCGTGTCCGCCGGTTACCCGTTGATCACCACATTATCGATCAGCCGCGTGGAGCCGACGCGCGCCGCGATGGCCAGGAGGGTTGGCCCGTCGACGACCTGCTTGTCGGCCAGCGTATTGGGATCGGTGAGCACCAGGTAGTCGAGCGGGATCTGCACCTCGGCGAACTTTTCTCGCAGTGCGGCCAAGATCGTGGCCGCGTTACGCTCGCCGCCGGCGACGAGCTTTTCCGCGAGCGCCAGGCTTTGCGATAGCGCGAGCGCTCGGCGGCGATCATCAGCGGAGAGATACCGGTTGCGCGAACTCATCGCCAGGCCATCGGCCTCGCGTACGATCGGGCAGATGCGGATCTCGACCGGCACATCGAGATCGGCCACCATCCGCTTGATGACCAGCGTTTGCTGAAAGTCCTTCTGACCGAAGTACGCGCGATCCGCCGGCAAGGCCTGAAACAGCTTGAGCACGATCGTCGCGACGCCGCGGAAATGCGTGGGACGATGCGCGCCCTCGAGGGGCCGGCTGACGCCTTCGACCTCGACGTACGTCGCATGCCCCGGCGGATACATTTCCTTCACATTCGGCGCAAACACCTGATCAGCCCCGGCGGTGGCGAGCAGCTCCAGATCGGCCTGCAGGTCGCGCGGATATTTTTCGAAGTCTTCGCCGGGGGCGAATTGCGTGGGGTTCACGAAGATCGTGACGCAGGCCAGATCGCACTCGGCTTTGGCGGCTTCGACCAGGCTCAAGTGCCCGGCGTGCAGCGCGCCCATCGTGGGCACGACGCCGACCGTTTTCCCGGCTCGCTGCGCCTGCCGCGTCCACGCGCGGGCTTCAGCAACCGACGAGATCACCTTGGGCAACGGATGGGTTGGCATAGAGTTCTACGAGAACGCTTTGCGAGTTAGGAAGCCGATCGCTGGCGCCACGAAACGGCGAAATACGCCGGAATTCCCAGCGCGATGAGCCCCAGGCCAGACAAACTCTGCCGCCACGTCTCGCTGCCGGAAATCATCGTCGCCAGCAGAAAGGTGTAGAACACGATGAAGATCGCGGGGACCACTGGATAGCCCCAGGTGCGATAGGGGCGCTCGGCGTTGGGCATTCGCACGCGCAGCACGAACACGCCGATCACCGCCGTGTAGTAAAAGACCGAGCCGCCGAAGATACAGTAGTCGGTCAATACGTCGAAGAGTGTTTTGTTTGCCACCGGGCTCAAGTCTGCCAGCAAGATCAGAATGACCGACCAGCCGGAAAGCACGGCGATTGCCCAGGCCGGCGTGCCGCGGCGGGCATCAATGGTGCGCAGCCGTGCCAAGCGCTCGTAGTCGCGGCCCAGCGCAAAGAGCGCTCGCGGGCCGGCAAGCACATTGGCGTTGAGAGCGCCCACCACCGAAACCATCAGCATCGAGAGCACCAGCGGCGTGCCGATGCGAGGCATCAGCTTGTGCGCCACGGCCACCGCCGGAACCGTTGCGTCGGCGATTTCCGCAGAAGGCAACGTGAGGTGATAGGCCAGGTTCACGGCCACATAGAGCACCGTCAAAAAGATCACGCCGCCGCCTAGCGCCAGCGGCACATTCCGCTGCGGGTGCTTGATCTCCTCGGCCACCACGGTCAGGCTGCCCCAACCGTCGTAGGCCCACATGATCGATGCCACCGCGCTCCCCACGCCGGCCCACAACGCCCATCCGTATGACGGAGGCAGATGCAGGTCGAGCGGCACATGCTCCTGGCCCAGCGCCACGAACGGCAGCAAGGCGAGAAAGGCGACGAAGCCGGCCTTGATAACGGTCGTGACGTTCTGAACCGCGCCGCCAAAACGAGTGCCGGCGATATTGATTGCGGCCAGCACGACGATCGCCCCAATGGCCACGCTCCGCTCGAGCAGCTTCTGCTCGCCAGCAGAAAGTTGCCAGCCATTCGACTCCAGGAGTTGGCGCAGCGAAATCGTGATCGCGGCGCCGAGCGCGGCGATCGACCCACTACGGATGACCCAAAACTCGCCCCAGACCCACAAGAACGACCAGAGCCGTCCGTAGGCCTCACGGAGGAAGACATAGGTTCCCCCGGCGTGCGGCATCATCGACGACAGCTCGGCCATGGCCAGCGCGCCGCACAAATTCACCAGCCCGCAGGCCAGCCAGAGGAAGAGGATCAGCCCGACATTGCCGCCCGTGTCCTTGGCAATGGCCGCCGGCTTGATGAAGATGCCGGAGCCGATGACGAGCCCCACCACGATGGCAAACGCCGACACCGGGCCCAAAACGGGGGCTAGCTTCGGCAGGTCGTGGGTTTGGCGGGGCTCGTCAGACATGCAGGCCTAGCATATGCGAAAAGCCCGCACGGGGGCCATGGCTCGGCACGCTGATTGTGGGCGGCCGCCGTCGGCAATTCCTACGGGCAGCGTCCCCTAGGCGTCCCAACCTCCTTCGGCTACAATCCGGGCTTCGTTTCGGGGCGACCGAAGCGGCACTAACCCAACCGTTCGTTCGATTTAAGTGCTGAGATGGCCAAGAGCAAGAAGAAGGTCGAGCCGGTGTTTCTCGTCTGCGAGGAGACCGGCGACTACAATTACGTGCTGCGGCGCAAGTCGGGCGGCGAGAAGCTGAAGCTCAAAAAGTACAGCCCGCGGCTCCGTCGGCACACGCTGCACCTCGAAAAGAAAAAGTAAACGCGGGCCGGGGCAAGGCCAGACTTGCTCGGCATGGACGCCATGACCAGACGCTGGATCATTCATCCGCATCACGCTGAGCGGATCAGCCAGCTTCAGCGCACGGCGAACATTCCCGCGGTCGTGGCGCAGTTGCTGCTCTGTCGGGGCCTCGAACAACCCGAGGCCGTGCGCCGCTTTCTCGAGCCGCGGCTCAATGAGCTGCGCGATCCGGGCGAACTGCCAGGCTGCACTGCCGCGGCCGAGCGGCTGCACCGCGCCGTGGCGGCCGGCGACAAGATCACCGTTTACGGCGACTACGACGCCGACGGCATCACCGGCGCGGCCCTGCTCGTGCGCGGACTGCGAATCCTGGGCGGCGCCGCCGACTACTATGTGCCGCACCGCATCGATGAAGGCTACGGCCTGCATTCCGATGCGCTCCGCACGCTCGCCCAACGCGGGACGAAGCTCGTCGTCACCGTGGATTGCGGCATCGCCAGCGTCGCCGAAGCCCAGGCAGCCCGTGAACTGGGCCTGGAGCTGATCATCAGCGATCATCACGTGCCTGGGCCGGTGTTGCCGGCAGCGCACGAGATCGTGCACCCCAGCTTGCCGGGTTTGCCATCTCCCTTTGCGGGGCTGAGCGGCTCAGGCGTCGCCCTCAAGCTGGCCTGGGCTCTCTGCCAACAGGCAAGCCAAGCCAAGCGTGTCGGCGAGCGGCTTAAGAACTACCTGCTGCAGGCGGTGGGGCTGGCGGCGATCGGCACGGTGGCCGATGTGGTTCCGTTGGTCGACGAAAACCGCGTGCTCGTGCGGCATGCGCTGGCCTCGCTCGTAGAGTTCGCTCCCACGGGGCTACAGGCCCTCATCGACGTTGCCGGGCTCAAGAAAAAGGAAGGGGGCCTCGATTCCGAGGACATCGCCTTCCAGATCGCGCCGCGGCTGAACGCCGCCGGCCGACTTGGCCAGGCGCAGCTCGCCGTGGAACTGCTTACGACCGACAACACCGAACGCGCGCGGGCACTCGCCGAATACCTGCACGAACTCAACGGCAGCCGCGACAGCCTGGAGCGGAGCGTTTACCTCTCGGCCCAGAAGAAGCTGCAAACCGAATACGACCTGGAGCGCGACAGCGCGTTCGTGCTGGCCGAGCGCGGCTGGCACCCCGGCGTCATCGGCATTGTCGCCGGCCGACTGGCAGAGAAGCACCATCGCCCCGTGGTCATGGTGGCCTTCGACGAAGTGGCGGAGCGCCCCGGCGTCGGCTCGGCTCGCAGCGTGCGCGGCCTCAATCTCTATGAAGCGCTCTGTGCCTGTTCGGGGCACTTGGTCAGCCACGGCGGCCATGCGGCGGCGGCGGGGCTCAAGATCGAGGAGCGCTCAATCGACGACTTCCGCGCTTCCTTCTGCGAATACGTGTCGGAAACGCTCTCCGCGGAAGAACGAATCGCCGAATTGCGGATCGACGCCGAAACCCCGCTCAGCGCCCTGACCTATGCCACGGTCGCGCAGATCGAGTCGATGGCCCCTTTCGGCCACTGCAACCCAAGGCCGCTGTTGTGCGCCACCGGCGTGACCCTCAAGGAACCGCCCCGAAAGATCGGCGGCGGGGGCCGGCACCTATCGCTCGTAGTCGAGCAACACGGCGTGCGGATGCGGGGCGTGGCTTTCGGAGCGGGAGACCAGGCAGACGCCCTGGCGGCTTGCAACGCGCCGCTCGACATCGCCTACCGCCCGATCATCAACACCTTCCGCGGCCAGCGGAACGTGGAGATTCAGCTCGCTGATTGGCGGCCGTGCGCGGTTCGTCCCACGGCGGCGGCGGTTCCCCCCGGCGACTCGCCGGGGGCTAATTACGCTTGAGAAGCGGTCGCCGTTTCCATTAGCCCCCCGTGAGTCACGGGGGGGGAATCACAGCGACGTAGACAATGTCTACTCTTCGTCGTCGTGCCCGTTGGCTTCGTGCTTGCGCGAGGCGCCGTTGTTGCTGCCGGCCAGAGTCCAGTCCTTGCGCTGGCGGGAGCTGGGGATCTTCATCGCCTTGCGGTATTTGGTCACCGTGCGGCGGGCAACCGTCAGGCCGTGGCGGCCAAGCTCGCGGACGAGTTCGTCGTCGCTATACGGCTCCTGCTTGTTCTCGTGGTCGATGATCTCTTGCAGCTTGAGCCGCACCGTGTCCCAGGCGACCTCGTCTCCATCGGCGCTCACGGTGCCGCCCACGAAGAACCGCTTGAGCGGAAAGATGCCGCGGGGGGTTTGAATCCACTTGTCGTCGACCGCGCGGCTCACGGTGGTCACGTGAACGCCCACCTTGTCGGCAATCTGCTGCATCTTGAGGGGCTCGATCGACTCGGGTCCCTTTTCCAGAAACGACGTTTGGTGGTCGACGATGGCCTGAGCGACCTTGTGCAGCGTGTTGCGGCGCTGCTCGATCGAGTCGATCAGCCACTGCGCCGAGTTGATCTTCCGCTTGATGAATTCGCGTTCGGCCTCGGTGGCCTGGCCGCTCATGAGCCGCTGCCGATAGTAGGGGCTGATGTACAAGCTCGGCGTGCGGCCATCTTCGAGCCGCACGCGATAGCCGCCCCCTTCCACGACTTCCAGGAACACGTCGGGCGTGACGTTCGGCACGAACGACGTTTGGTATTCGCTGCCTGGCTTGGGGTTGAGGGTGCGCAGCTCTTCCCAGGCCTCGTGAATGAGCTCGATCGAGTAGCCGGTGCGCCGTGCGATGGCCGGCAGCCGATTGTGCTCGAGATCCTCGAGGTGCGAGGTGATCAGCGTTTTGAGCTGCTCGTAGTACGGCATGCCGGGGCGAAGCTGCAGCAGCAAGCATTCGCGCAGGTCGCGAGCGGCCACGCCCGCGGGGTCGAGCCGCTGCACCATGGCGAGCGCCTTCTGCGCAATCGCTAGTTGGCCGGGCCCGCCCGTGGGATCGAGAATGTCCTCGAGCCGCATCGAGAAGCGGCCATCGTGGTCGAGGTTGTAGATGATGCGGTCGGCCATCTGCCGCAGCTCAGGCGTGAGCTCGAGCTCGCAGAGCTGGGCGTGCAAGTGATCCTGCAAGCTTTCGGGCCGATCGACCATGTTGGCCATGGCGTCGTGCTTGCGGTCCGACTCTTCCTCGATCCGCTGCGACGAGGGACGCGAGCGCTCTTCGAAGTGGTCGGGCCACTCTTCGTCGAGGTTCAGCAGCCGCTCGAAGTCTTCCGCGTTGTCCTTGTTCTCGTCGACCACCAGCTCGCGCTCTTCGAGCGTCGGGGCATCGGGGTCTTCTTTGTCGTTGGGCTCGTCCGGCAGGTCCGGGTCGTCCTCGAGCATCTCGAGCGTGGGATTCTCTTGGATCTCCTGAAGAATCCGATCCTGCAGCGCCATGATGGGCAACTGCAAGATTTCCATCGACTGGATCATCCGCGGCGCGAGGATCTGTTTCTGAACCTGCCGCAGCTCTTGTCCGAATGAGAGTCGCATGGTCGGTAGTCTCGAGCGAGTGTCCTAAAGGCGAATCCCGCCGCCGGGCCGAACGGCCCTTACGATCGTGGCGACGTTGCGTGCCGCGCCATCCGCGCGACCGGTCTCAAAACTCAGAACTTCTGCCGACCCGCCAGGGCATCGGCCAAAATCTCTCGGTTGGCAAATTCTAGCACGCTGCCGGTCGTCAAGCCCCGAGCAAGCCGCGTGACCTCGACCGGCAGATCGGCCAGCAAGTTCGATAAATAGAGCGCCGTGCCGTCGCCCTCGAGCGTTGGGTTGGTGCCCATGATGATCTCGCGAAATTCTCCCGTACGCACGCGCTCGATCAGCGGCTCGATCGTCAGTTGATCGGGGCCCACGCCTTCCAGCGGAGCAATGCGCCCCAAGAGGACGTGATACAGCCCGCGAAACACCCCTGCCTGCTCGAGCGCGATCAGATCGCGCGGCTGCTCCACGATGCAGAGCAGCGAGCGGTCGCGGCGCGGGTCGCGGCAAATTTCGCATTCGTCGGACTCAGCCAGATGAAAGCAGATTTTGCAGTAGCGGACGTTTTCCTTCACGCTGCGAATCGCGTCGGCCAAGGCCAGCGCTTCGTTCTTGTGAACTCGCAGCACGTGGTAGGTCAGCCGTTCGGCCGACTTGCGGCCCACGCCGGGCAGCTTCGAGAACTCCTCGACAAGTCGCGTTACGGATTCGGTAAGTTGGGGCACAGGCTTCTTCTAGTTCTTCAACCCCGGATCTTCGCCAACGATGCCCGTCATTTTTGCGAGCGCCGCGTCGAGCCCAGGCAGGTTCAAGCCTTCGGTCATTCCCTTCATCGCGTCGAAATGCAACTGCTTGGCGCGGGCCAAGGCGTCGTTGATCGCGGCTGGCAGCAGATCTTCCAGCAACTCGCGATCTTGCTGAGCGACAAGGCTGGGGTCGAGCCGCACGTGCAGCACCTCGCCCAGTCCGTTGGCTTCCACCTCGACAAGTCCGCCCCCCGAGGCGCCAGTCACACGGCGGGAGCGCAGGTCTCCGGCCATGTCCTTCAGCTTGCCCCCCACCTGCTGAGCTTGCATCAACATTGATGCCAAATTGCCGAGACCTTGGAACATTTTTTCGGCTTTCTCGGGGGGTGGTTGCTCTAAGTCGTTATTTTTCAGGCTCGTCGAGCGCGACCGGCTCAGCCTCAAAAACTTCGCCGAGCTTTTTGATCAGTGGGTGCTGGGCTCTCTCCGCAATCCGTTCCCGCTTCGAGGTCGACTTCTTGGCTGGCCCGGCGGACACCGGCGCGGCGACGCTGGCGATCGTGTCGAACCGTAGGCTGACAGGCCTGCCGGCCACGGTGGCGACCGCTGCCCGCAGCTTTTCGATCTCCGTGGGACGTTCGCAGAACTCTTTCGAGAAATTGTACTTCGCTTCGAACTGCACGACCAGGAGGTTTGGCGCGGAAATTGCTACGCCGACGGCCAATCCGGCATGATCTCCGAGCAAACCCTCAAGGCTTGCCAGAGCGTCCCGCCAGAGTTGGGGCGCCTCAGCCGCCGTGAGGGGGAGAGCATTTTCGGCCGGAGATACGGCGGGCGAGACCGGGGGCGGAGGACTGGTCGGAGCCGACTCGACAGCCGGAACCGCAGGCCGTGCAGGTTCGGCTGAGGCCGAGTACGCCGGCTGAGGCGTTGCCGACTGAGACGCTGGCGAGGTAGCCCTGTGCGCTGCCGGTGGATCAACAAGCCGACTCGGCGCTGCCGCCGGCCGGCTCAGTTCAACGGGCGCTTTTTTTTTCAGAAGTGCGGCGTCGTCCGCGGGACCGACGGCGTCGCGCAGCCGGTTAGCTGCCTCCGACAACTCCTCGAGATCAGGAAGTTGGCAGAGCCGCACAATGGCCATCTCCACGATCACGCGGCCGTGCGTGCTGTACCGCAAGCGCGAGGCGGCCTGCTCGAGCACCTGCAGCGCCGCCAGCACGTTCGACAGATTTTGCGCTCGGCCGAGCGCGGCGAACTCATCCCGCCGGCTCGACGAAACCGAGTTGAGGGCCGTGGCAGGCGCCCCCGCGGCAGAGACCATGAGATCTCGATACGCGCCCAGCACCTGCTCGAGCAACTGGCCGGCATCGACGCCGGCTTGCAGTGCCGAGTCGACTTCGCCCAGGGCCGTGGCGGCATCGCCGGCCAGCAGCGCAGACACGAGCACGCCCACGCGTGCCTCGTCGGCCGAACCGAGCAAGCGATGCACGTCGGCCGCGGTGATCTGCTGCTCAGTCACGGCGAGCAACTGTTCGAGCAGCGATTGGCTGTCGCGCATCGAGCCGGCGGCCCGGCGGGCGATGATTTCGAGCGCTTCAGTCTCGGCCGTCAGCCCTTCCGCCGCAACGATCTGCGCGAGCCGCTCGGCGATCGAGCCCGTCTCGATGCCGGCGAAGTCGAACCGCTGGCAGCGCGAGAGGATGGTGATCGGGATCTTCGTGGCCTCGGTCGTGCAGAAGATGAACTTCACATGCTCCGGCGGCTCCTCGAGCGTCTTCAGCAAGGCGTTGAACGCCTCGCGGGTGAGCATGTGAACTTCGTCGATGATGTAGATCTTGAAGCGAGACCGGCTGGGCCGCACGCTCACGTTCTGGCGGAGCTGCCGGATTTCGTCGATGCCGCGGTTGCTGGCGCCGTCGATCTCGAGCACGTCGACATCGCTGCCGGCGGCGATTTGCTGGCAAATGTCGCACTCGCCGCACGGCTCGGCCGACATGCCGCGCTGGCAATTGAGGGCCTTCGCCAGAATTCGGGCAGAAGAGGTTTTGCCCACCCCGCGGGCACCGGTGAAGAGGTAGGCGTGGCCCACGCGTTCCGAGGCAATCGCTCCGCTCAGCGCGCGGGCGACATGTTCCTGGCCGACCAGTTCCCCGAAGCGCTGGGGCCGGTATCGCCGCGCCACCACCACATATTCGCCGTGATCGGCAGCAGGGTTCGACATCCGTGGCTTCCGTGGAAAATCGAGGGCCCCGGCCAGGGGCTACGACTACGACGATCGCCGCGAGACCGGGCCGAACGAGAAAAGTGAGGTCGCTCGCAGGCGCGACGGCAGCGGATGAGAGGCCCGCTGCACAAAGAGATGACTTCTTATGGCTGCTGGCTTTCGCCCCTGACCAGGTTCAAAGCTCCCCATCGCAGGGGCCCCTCAACCGCGGCCGTCGACGCCTAGGCCCATTGTGGCGGCCAGCGGGCCGATCGTCAAAGGGGTTGACTGCCAGCTTCCTATCGCCGGACGACCGTATGGCTTGCAAATCCGCGGTCGCCGGAGTAGCTCGAGCGCAGAGCCGGCGTCAGCCAAACCGCCCGGTGATGTAGTCTTCCGTTTCCTTGAGCTGCGGCGTCGTGAAGATGTTGCTCGTTTCGCCGAACTCGAGCACGCGGCCCAAATACATGAAGGCCGTGTAGTCGCTCGCCCGCGAGGCCTGCTGCATGTTGTGGGTGACGATCAACACCGAGTAGGAGCCGCGGAGTTCCTGGATCAGGTCTTCGACCTTGCCGGTGGCGATCGGATCGAGCGCCGAGCAGGGCTCGTCCATCAGCAGCACCTCGGGCTCGGCCGCGATGGCCCGCGCGATGCAAAGCCGCTGCTGCTGGCCGCCGGAGAGGGCGAGCGCGCTGTCGTGCAATCGGTCCTTCACTTCGTCCCACAGGGCCGCGCCGCGTAGGCTCCGCTCGCACACTTCGTCGAGCACGCGGCGATTGCGCTCGCCGTCGATGCGCAGTGCATAGACCACGTTCTCATAGATGCTCATGGGGAACGGGTTCGACTTCTGGAACACCATGCCCATGCGTTTGCGAAGCTCGATCACGTCGACATGCGGGCCGTACACCGAGTCGCCGCGAAGGCGGATGTCGCCTTCTACGCGTACGCCGTCGACCAGGTCGTTGAGCCGGTTGACGCTACGGAGCAGCGTCGACTTGCCGCAGCCCGACGGGCCAACGAGCGCGGTGACCTTGCCCTGCGGGATCGGCAGCGAGATCGAGTGCAGCGCCTGCTTCGCGCCATACCAGAGGCTGAAGCCCTGCATCTCGAGCACAGGCTCTTGCTTGGCGATCGCAGGATGGATGACCGTGGTCACCGGCTCGCCCCGGGCGATGGCGGCTAGGCGATCGGCCGTGCTGCGCGGCGCCGCCGGCGAGCTGCCAGGCGCGGCAGGGTTTTTCAAAGGCGAATCGAGGCCGGAGGACTGCATGGCTATGGCGGGCAAGGTTAGGTGTTCAAGCGAGTGAGGCGAGCGAGCGGTGAACCATTGGTCCGCACAGCGGACCCTACAGCTAGAACTGGCCTCCGGCGAATTTGCGCCGCAATCGTGCCCGCAGCCAGATGGCGGTCAAATTGAGTACGGCGATGATCACGATCAGCAGCAACGTGGTGGTATAGACCATGGGCTTGGCCGCTTCGCTATTCTGGCTTTGAAAGCCCAGGTCGAAAATGGCGAACCCCAGGTGCATGAAGCTGCGTTCAGGATGCAGGAACGGAAACACGCCGTCGATGGGGAGCGCCGGGGCCAGCTTCACGGCGCCCACCAGCATCAGCGGCGCGACCTCTCCGGCCCCGCGGGCCATGGCCAAGATGAGGCCCGTCATGATTCCGGGCAGCGCCCGCGGCAGCACGATGCGGCGGATCGTTTGCCATTTGCTTGCGCCGCAGGCATACGAGCCTTCACGCATCGAGCGCGGCACCGCGGCCAGAGCTTCTTCGGTGGCCACGATCACGACTGGCAGGGTGAGCAGCGCCAGCGTGAGCGATGCCCACAACACTCCTCCCTTGCCGAACGTGGGGTTCGGCAAATTCGCTGAGAAGAAGTGTTGGTCGATCGAGCCGCCCACGATGTAGCAGAAGAAACCGAGGCCAAACACGCCGAACACGATGCTGGGCACGCCGGCCAGGTTGTTGATGGAGATTCGCACTGCGCTCACCAGCAGCCCCGGCTTGGCGTATTCACGCAAGTAGAGCGCCGCCAAAACGCCGAACGGCGCGACCGCGAGCGACATCATGAGCGTCATTACCACGGTGCCAAAGATCGCCGGGTAGACGCCCCCTTCGCTATTGGCCTCGCGCGGCTCGCTCGTAAGGAACTCGAGCCACCGCGATCCATAGATGCGCAGCTTGGCGGCCAGCGACAATTGATTCGCCGGGTACGCCCGCACGACATCGGCGAGCGGCAGTTCGACTTCGCCGCCGTCGGCCGTTTTCAGCACGAGTCGGTAGCGGTCGTTCTCTTGATCGAGCGCGTCAATCTCTGCTCGCACGCGGTCGAACTCGGCTTCGGAAGCGGCAGTCGCTTGGTCTAGCGCTTCGTGAGCCGCTTGCCACTGAGCGCTCTCGGGACCGTGCGCAAGCTCCGCGGAACGCTCGGCGAGCCGCGCCTGCTCGATCTGGGCGTTCATGCGGCCGATGGCTTCGAGTTCGAGGGCGCGGCCCTGGCGAAACCGCGCTTCGGCTGCCGGAAATAGCGCTTCGAACTGCTCCCAGGCGGCCGACGAAGTTTCGGCCGTTGCATTTCCATCGACCAGGAACCGCACCGGCTCTCCGTACAGGCGCCCCCACGCCAGGCGTTCGACCACCACGCCCCACTCAGGTTTGCGCTGGCCGGCGATCTCGTCCCCTTCGATGCGCTCGAAGTGCTTGCCGGTGAGGTCGAAATTGCCCGTGCGCACGAGCCAGCGGCCGGCGTGTTCCGCCGCTGCCTTGCTGTCTGGGGGCGCAGGCTCGCGGCGCGTCACTTCGCCTAGCCGACGCTCGCCGCCCGTGAGTTCGAACTCCACGAGCGGCGCGGGCCAAAACGTCGATAGGCCTTGCACCAAGATCAAAGCCAGCAGGCCGACGATCATCAACACGGCCACGGCCAGCGCGCCGCCGGTGAGCCACACGAGCGGCTCGCCATAGGCGCTGACCGTGGTCGTGGCGCTCCGCTGGCGGCGCTCGCGCACACGCCCGGCGGTCGGCAGCGGCTCTGGGTTGGCGGTCGACAGGTTCACAGTTGATACGCTCGCTTGCGGAATCGCTGCCGGATCACTTCGGCGCCGCTATTGAGCAGAAAGGTGAGCGCAAAGAGCGCAAGGGCGGCGAAGAACAGCACCCGGTAGTGCGTGCCCCCTTGCACGGCCTCGGGCAACTCCACGGCGATGTTGGCCGAGAGGGTGCGAAAGCCGTTGAAGATGTTCCACTGCATGATCGGGGTGTTGCCGGCAGCCATGAGCACGATCATCGTTTCGCCGACGGCGCGGCCGAGACCGACCATGACCGCCGAGAACAGGCCGCTCATCGCGGTCGGCACGACGACGCGCATGGCGGTTTGCCAAGGCGTGGCCCCCGCGCCCAGCGAAGCCGAACGCAAGAAATCAGGCACGGTGAAGAGCGCGTCGTCGGCAATGGTGTAGATGATCGGAATGATCGCGAAGCCCATCACGAAGCCCACGACCAAGGCGTTGCGCTGATCGAAGGTGTCTACGAGCGTGCCGCGCGGATCGAAGTGCAACGATTGCAGCAGCCAGCCGAACAGCGCGGACAGCGCGACCGCCGCCACAGCGCCGGCGACGAACTTGACGAGTTCGGCCCAGCACGCCTGGGTGCGCGACCAAGTGCGCGAAGCACGGCGCAGCGCAGGATTCACCCACTGGCCAAACGCCAGCAACACAGCCAATGCAGAAAGGGGGAAGCAGATGTAGGCCCAACCGCCCCAGGCGCTCCCTTGGCGGCGATCAAGCCAGCCCAGCACATCGCCGCCAAAGAGCACGCGTTCAACTGCCGGCCCGGCCAAGTACGATAGCCATAGCCCGAGCGGCAGAGCGGCCAGCACGAACCAAAACCGCAATTGAGACAGCCGCGATCCACGGCTCCCTGGCAAAAGCTGCCAGAGATAACCGCAGAGCAAGAAGCACAGCGGCGCGACGATCACTCCCGCCAGCACGGCCGGCAACACCCGCTCGACCAGCGGCGCGAGCACGAGCGCTGCCACGAAGCCTAAGACCACGCTCGGCAAGCTGGCCATCAGCTCAATCGTCGGCTTGATGCGTGCCCGCGAGCGGGGCGGCAGGTATTCGCTGGTGTAGATTGCCGCGAGCAGGGCGATGGGCACGCCGAACAACATCGAATAGAGCGTCGCCTTGAGCGTGCCGAAGATCAGCGGCGTCAGGCTCAGCTTGGGCTCGGGATCGTCGGAGCCGCCGGTCGATTGCCAAACATACTCGGGGCCGGGATAGCCTTCGTACCAAACCGGCAGGAACAGCGCACGAAAGCTCGCCTCGGGGAAGCGGGCATCGAAGTCCCAGTGAGTGAGACTGCTACCTGCGGCGGCTGCAATGCCGGTCCCCTTGACGTTCATCAGCAGTTTGCCCACCGGCGAGCCTGAGGTCGTTTCTAGACTGACGAGGCGATGCTCGGTCGTCGGGTAGAAGACCTCGACTCCGCCATCGGCATAGCCCACAGCGAGCAGCCGGTTGCGGTCGCTCGTCGCAAGCGAGGCAACGGCCGCTGCGCGGCCTGGCAGTTCATGTGCTTTGACAAGTTGCCAGCCATCGGCGGCCGCCGGCTTCTCGGGGCGGACGCGAAACCAGCAGCTCACTCCGCCGCGCGAATCGCCGGCCACGAGCGTGCCGCGGCCCGGCAGATACGCGAGCGCCGTCAGTTCGGCATCATCAACCAGATCGAGTTCTTCGACCAGCTTCGGCTGTGCGTCTCCGCCGACGGCGTAACGCAGCAAGCGGCCGTCGTTCCAAGCCACATAGACGCTGTCGGCCAGACGAGAGAGCAGCACGGCGCGAGGCGCCGCGGGCGGATCGGCCGGCAACGATACTTCAGCCCCGTGATACTGCACGGTGGATTCACCGGTGAGCAAGTTCTCGCGCCGCTCTCCTAAGCGAATCATCAGCCGTCGGTCGCTGGTCACAACAGCTAAGGCGGGGCCGGACGATCGCTCGACGAAATCGACCAGTTCAATCGCTTGCCCCGCGGCGATCTGAGCAGGCTCCTGCAGTTCCAGAGCAAGCCGATCGACCCGAACCGCAGCTCCCACCAAACGTGTGAACGCTTCGCCGTCGATCTCGAGCGGCTCGTCTACTTTCGCCTCGCGCAGTTGGTTCGGAACATCGGCTGCGTCGAGTGTTTCACTGGTGGCCGAAATACGGCCCAGTCGGACCGACCCGTCGCTGAAGCCGAAGGCAGCGTCGGTCTGATTCACGCTCACGGCGATCGCCGTGGGCAGCGCGGAGTCGGCGAAAGGTTGCTGTGCGAGCAGCGCCCGATCGCGACCGAACCGCAGCAGCGAGAGCGTTCCGCGGTCGTCGAGCGCCCACCCCAAGTGGTCGGCTTCTCCACAGCCCCACGCGCGGAGCGGCGAATCGCCCCACGGCAGCTTGGTGTTCACCGCAGGGCCAACTTTCGCCGGCAAGAACAGCGGCAGCACGACCCACACGAGGAAGCAGCCCACGAGCGACACGGCGCCGATCGTGCCGAGGCCGCCGACGACGATCAGCGTTTGGGCCGCGCGATCGGCCAAGCGAACCGTCCACCGCGTGCCATGCGGACGAGGGCGTCCGGTGAACTGCGAGCCGACGGTCATGAAAGCTTTCGTGTTCCGCGTTGGTCCGCACAGCGGACCCTACGTAGGGTCCGCTCTCGCGGACCAATTGAAGTGTAACAAGGATGTCGGCCGCGCTACTTGGCCTTCGCCGCCGCGTCTTCGATGCCGAGCGACTTGAGCGCCGTGCCCGCCATACGGGCCGTCACCGGGTAATAGCCGTCCTTGACCACGTCTTGCTGCCCCTGCTTGCTGTAGACATACCGCACGAACTCGCGACGCAGCGGATCGAGCGCAGCGCCCGGCTTGTAGTTCAGGCTCAGCAGCAGACGTCGCGAGAGCGGATAGTCGCCGGTGTAAGCGTGTTCGGGGTCGGCCGGCACGAACTTATCCTCGCCTTGCGACGAAAGCGGGACTGCCCGCACTTCGGAGGTGAGATAGCCAATGCCCGAGTAGCCGATGGCGTACTTGTCGCGCCCCACCGACTGCACGACCGAGGAACTGCCCGGCTGCTCCTTCACCGAATCCTTGAAGTCACCGCCGAAGAGGGCGTGCTCCTTGAAGTAGCCGTAGGTGCCTGAGGCCGAGTTGCGGCCGTAGGCGCTGATCGGCTTGTCCTTCCACTCGCCTTCGAGGCCCAGGTCGCCCCAAGTGCGGGCGTCGCTCGCGGCGCCCCCTTTACGCGTCTTGGAGAAAATAGCGTCGACTTGCTTCAGCGTGAGCCCCTTGATCGGGTTGTCTCGATGGACGTACACGGCCAGCATGTCGATGGCCACGGGGAGCTGCGTCGGCTTATAGCCGAACTTCTTTTCGAAGGCGTCGATCTCCGACGACTTCATCTCCCGGCTCATCGGGCCAAAAGCGGCCGTGCCTTCGATCAAGGCCTGCGGCGCGGTGGCCGAGCCCTTGCCTTCGACGGCCAGCACCACGCGAGGGTACTGCTTTTTGAAACCTTCGCCCCACAGGGTCATCAGGTTGTTCATCGTGTCGGAGCCGACGCTCGACATCTGCCCGGCCACGCCCCGCACCGATTTGTAGGCAGGCAGGTCCTTGTCGACCTTTACCTGCGCGAACGCCGGTGCAGCCGCCACAGCGCACCAGATCAATCCACCCGAAATGGCAGCTACCAACTTGCTTTGCATCACGAGTCGCGATCCTCGCCAGGGGTCGAAATCTTAGCGCCCGCAGTCTAACGGCCGATTGTTAGAAACATGTTAGGGACAGGTGATTTCGGCACTCACCGCCGGCCGGTGGCAGGAGGGAAAAATCCGCCCGTACCTATCGCTCGGCCGCTTGCCTGCCGAAATTCGACTTGAGCAAGGCAAAGTCGTTCAGGTCGATTCGGCCATCGCCGCTGAAGTCACCCTCGGCGGCTGTGGCGCCTACGCTGCCGAAGTGGGCCTTGAGGCGAGCAAAATCGTCGAGATCGACATCGCCGTCGAAGTCGGCGTCCCCCGGCAGTGCGGTCACAGTGATCGTCACCTTCGTGGGGGGCGAGGCAATCTGCCCATCGAGCGCGCGGTAGCGGAAGCTGTCGACGCCGGCAAACCCGACAACGGGGCGGTAGACGAAGGAACCATCGGGCAGAAATTCGACCGTGCCGTGCTCTGGCGCCTCGACCAACTCGGCCGAAAGTCGCCGCTGGCCGTCTCCGTCGTTGGCCAGCACCGTCTGGTCGACCCGCGACGCTTCGTAGTGCCGGGCCACTTCGCGCGGCGACAGGGGGCGGGCGTACACGGCCAATTCGTCTAGATCGCCGCTCCAAGCCTCGTCACCGGCGTCCGGATGTCCGCCCAGGGCGAGTTGCTCGCCGCCGAGCGCGAGCGCGCTGACCGTGCGACGATCGATGAGTTCCCCGTCCATATAGAAGGCGGCTTCTCCCGTGGGGTCGACGGTCACCACTACGTGCGACCAATCGCCGATGCGAACAGGCTTCGAGGTCGAGATGGCGTCTTCCCCGTCGTGCGTAAGCACCAATTGCTGCCCAATCAGGCCGATCGACCAACCTGTCTCAACCCCGCGCGTGGAGAAAATCCGTTGCACGCCGATGGCATCGCCAGGCTTGATCCAAGCTTCAAGCGAGAAGCCTGTCGCGCTCAGACCGACCGTCTCGTCGGCAGCCACCACGATGCGTGCGTCGCCATGTCCAAACCGCGCCGACTTGCCGGGCTCTCGCGGCACCGCGGCGGGGCCGCCGAAAATGGTCGTTCCCACAGCGCCGTGGCGCCCTCCTACGGCGTCCTGAGCCGTTTCAGCGCCGGCGGATTCGTCGAGTCGCCACCAGGACAGCGGCTCCGATTCTTTGACTGCAGCCGAGTAGGAATGCGCGAGCAGGCGACCGCCCGCAGCCACCTGGTAGGCGTCGTCTTGCGCGGCGAGCGGAGAAGCAAGTTGGATCGAGCGGGTGAGCAGGTCCGACTGCGGCTGTCCTGCGCCGACGCTGCCGAGGTCGTTGACTTTGAGCGTCAATTCGACGACGCCCTGATAATCGGCCGGCGCGCGAAAGACGAGCGCGCCGAGCGCCCGGCGGAGGGCGCTGAGCGGTCCTTCGATCGAAAGCGCTGGCGCTCCATTCTCGCCCGCTACCACCGTTAGCTCGTTTAAGTCGCCAAACCACAGGGCGCCGTGGTCCGCCATCACGCTCAGCCGCAGTGGCGCGAGTTCGGCTTCCGGGCCGACGAGATCGGGATCGTCGAGCGTAACTTGGCCGAGCGACAACTCGGCCCCCGGCGTTGCCTGCAATTCGAGGGGCGCCGCCAGCTTGGGCGCTTCATTGATGTTGCGCACGGAGACTTCGAACGTCTCCTCGAGCTCGAAGCCGCCGCGATCGGTAGCGAGCACCCTCACGGTGAACGCGGCGCCTTGCTCGAAGTCGAGCTCACGCGCCACTCGCAACTCATTGCCGACGATTTTGAAACGCCCGTCGGCATCGTCGGTCAGCGCGAATTTCGCGGGATCATCGGCATCGGGATCGATCGCGAACAGCAGCCCGATCACCGTGTCGACCGGAGAGTTCTCGGCGATTGACGCATGTTCGAGCATGATGCTCGTCGGGGGCTCGTTGGCGTCGCTCACCTGAATCGTCAGATCTTGATCGAACGCGCGACCCTGGGCATCGACCACGCGCACGCGAATGGTGTGGATCGCTTCCAGCTCGAAGTCCAGCTCGGCGCCTTCGAGCAACAGGACCTCGTTGTCGAATAGCCCGAAGCGATTCGCCGAGTTCAGCATCTCGAACGTGAACGGCGCTTCGCCGCCGAGCGGCGTGAGCGTTCCGACCACCGCGCCGGCAGGCAGATCCTCCGCGATCGCGGCAGGCGCAAGCTCGATGCCCTGGGGGCCGTCGAGCGGCTTGAACTCGACGAGGAAATAAGTCAGCGGCTCTTCCCACGGCAGACTGCGCCAATCGCCCGCCGGCCCGGCGAAGGCGGCCGCCCGCGGCGCACCAAGGCTCAACGAAAAATCCCAACTCGCCGTCGCCGTGCGGCCGCCAGCCGCCGGCGCACCCTCGGCCGAGCCCACGACATACCAGGAGTAGCGGCCCGGCGCGAGTTCGAGCGATTCGTTGAGCGGGATCAACAGCGATCCCACTTCCCGCATCTGGTGCATGGTTTCGAACACCACCTCGGGCGGGCCCTCGTCGTCGAGGCGCATCAGTCGCACTTCGAAGTTGGCGTGGCCGCCGAGCTCGAACGGATTCGAGGCGACGAAAGCCGCCAGCGTGCCGCGCAGCGTCAGCGTTTGCTCGGTGGTGAGGTCGAACGTGCCTTGATAGCTCGCCATGGCGGTTCCGCGCGGTAACCCCTTGAGATCGGCGCGACCTCCCATGACTCGTCCAACGTTCGCCAGTTGCGAGTGCTGGGTCGCCCGGCCGCCGGGCCCAGCCGGATTGATGACTTCGAGGTCCCCCTCGAAGGGCGCGAAGTCTTCGGTGGTTTGAAAGAAGGGTTCTCCGGGACCGGCTTGCACCGCGACCGTTCTGATCGCCGAAACCAGCTCGAGAGCGGCCGCGGCCGGCTCGTCGATCGCCCAATTGACGTAGCCAAGCTGATTGGGCTCGGAAAAGAAGCGCGGATCTTCCCACACAGCGGGCGAGCCGTCGGCTGGCTTCCATTGCCCTGCGCGTTCCGCGTCGTTCGCGCCGATCCAAGCCTGCTGATCGGCCAACGCATCGCCAAACGTGGCCTGCAGAAAAGCCTGCTCCTCCTCGCTATTGATCGAGACCAACTGTCCCGGCCCAAAGTCGGCGAGCGGAGCCAGGGCGGCCGCTTGTTCTTGCGCTGCGGACCAAGACACCCCGGCTAGTGGGCCCAGCAACTGATAGTCATGCCCGCCGGGACCAATGGCCAAAGGACGGCGGTCTTCGAGCGCCTCGAACGTCGAACTCGAGTTTCTAACGTTGCGGCGCGTTGTATTCGTCGCGCGCGGCGAAGCTGTTCCTGCAGAAGCCGGTGTAATCGGTTCCAAGAAACGCTCCGCCTCATGCCGGGAGATCAACTCGCCCCCAGGCAAGCGCAGCACTACGAATGCGGCGTCGCTCCAGCCCAGCGCGGCCAGCAGCGCACTGAAGACGCTCGCCGGCGCGTAGCCTTTGAGTTCGACCGAGTCGACGCCGCTCCGGCCATCGTGAATCTGGCCGTCGAGTTGAAACGCTTGTCCGTTCGCTTCGTCGGCCCACACGAACGAGCCATCGGGCTCAAAGTAAAGGCGGGGCCATGCGCTGAGCCGCTCCGCTAACTGGTCAAACGTCGCCCCGTCCGCCACGCAGTTTTCTGCGGCCGATTGTCGTTTGAGCAGCAGGTGAGGTCGCAGCGTCGACATGGCCTGACCACCTACGCTGGGCGAAGCGTGGTTTCTGACGCGACCTGTGCCGCCAACCACGACAAATAGGTTTCGCTGCCGGCGACGATCGGCACGGCGACAATTTCTGGGGTCTCATAGGCATGAGCCCCGCGAATCGCAGCCTCGAGCCGCGGATAAATTCCGCTCAGGGTCTTGGCTACGCACAGCCATTCTTCGCCCTGCTCGACTTTTCCTTGCCACCGATAGGTACTGGTCACCGGCCCGATGACCTGCACGCAGGCGGCCAGTCGGCCCTCGATGAGCAGTTCGGCCATGCCGAGCGCTGCTTCGCGCGACGCCAGCGACGTGGTGACTTGGATTGCGGACGACATCGATCGATCGCCTGAATGGATCTAGCCCGCGGGGCACGCATAGGCGTGTGAGGCGGGCAGCAAGAATCGCACCCGGGCGCGCAGAAATTTCTGCCGCGACGGTCCTGTCAGCGCTGCTCAACTGACAGACCGTGAACGCGATAGCAGAAGGGCTGCCTGCGCTGCCCACGCCCGACATTCTGCCAAGTCGCGCCAGATTACGCCAGCAACTTGTCGGCCATGGGCATTCACGTGCGCTCCCCATGCGAGAGGGGGGCGCGGCATTCGAAGCAACGCTACCGGCTAATCGATTGTCCGGGCGTCGTGCGGCGGGCTTGCAGCGTGTCTACGTTGTAGCGTTCGGGGCTACGCAAGAAGCGATCGCGCGAGCCGGGATCGGCGAACAAGTAGATGCGGCGGTTGAAGAACATGCCGAATTCGCGTTTGCCTTCGACCTGTTGGTTGTGGTCGAGCGCGACGACCGGATCGCCCCCTGACATGACCGGAGCATACGCGTCGCCGTTGGGCAAGAACTTCTGCTGCTGCTCCGGACCGGAGAAGAGATAGGTGCGGCCATTGTGAATGGCGCCCCACCGCGCGTCTCCCTTGACCCAGCGTTTGTGCTCGACCAATTCCACCGGGCAGAAGCCATCGAGCCCCAGCGGAGGATTGCTCGCGGGCTGCGGAGCGACAGCCACTTGCGGCGGCGCTGCAGCGGGGGCCGGCTCTGAGACACGCATGGTGGGCGTCGTCGCCGGGGAAATCGACAGGTTTGCGGGGGCCGCTTGTCCCTTAAACACGTTGGCATACGGGCTCGAAGGGTCGACCGCGGGCGTTGCTGGCGCAGTCGGAGCCGCAGTGTGAACCTCCGGCGCCGTAGCGGCTACCGTCGAGGGGGCCTGCTCGAAAGCGGACGACATGCGGGGAGCGGCAGGCGCAGCGGCAGCGGTCGCCGGCACGTTGAGATCGGCATAGGGGGAATCAACACGCCCGGCCGCGTTGGCCGCCACCTGGCGAAGTTGCCCCACGTATTGAGCGTAGTCGGCCGGGCAGCTCAGCCGGGCAACCGGCTGACCGGACGGCGAAAGCACGATATCGGCCGGCAGGCTCGTTACACCGTACTGCCGGGCCGTGGCCGGGAAGTTGTCGGCGTTTAGCTTCACGGCGACGAACGACTCGGAAAGGTCGGCGCCGAGCTCGGCTTTGCTGAGCACCTCGCTGTCGAGCCGCAGGCAGGGCTTGCACCAGGGAGCCCAAAAATGGACCAGCACGAAGCGATTGGTTTGCGCGCCCATGCGCTTGGCGGCGTCGAGCGTGGGCTCCCAACGCAGCTCTCCTTCGGCTGCCTGAGCGCCGGTTGCTGCGAGCCAAAGGCAAGTCGCGGCCAAAATGTATCGCATCGCCCGCATGGTGGTCGTGCCTCGCGAGAAATCAAAAAGCGCTGCGGCGTCGCGGCGCAGTGGTCAGTTCAAGGGTATCGGCTGGCGCGAGCATGCAAGTCCTGCGAAAGTGAGGGCTTCTAGCGGGAATTCGGACTGTACCGCGCCTGCGGCGCCGCGCGGATTTGAAACATGGCAGATGGGGAATTTGCGCCCTGGCCGGGCGACGCAGGCACCCATGAATGTGAGAGTTGCGTTCGGAGCGGCCGCCGGAAAAGTTCTCCAGGTCTCGCTTGACAGTGGTCGAAAGATGACTATGATTGCCGTAGTTTTAGTTCTTCCTGGCAAGAAGGCGAACCCGGCTCTTGCAGGACTAGAAACGAATCTTCTGGGCCGGGTAGCGGGCCACTTTGAGTGACCCGGTACTAAATGTGCTTCCTCTGGAAGCGGGCCTGCTAGGCTCTCGGGGACGTTGCAAGAAATGCTTCTTGCGGACTGAACTGTTCGTCGGACCGTGCTGTTTGCATGTCCGGGCTGTTTAGCTCCGTTCCCATCCATGAGACCTCAGCAGGTCGGGCGCTTTAGTTCGTGGGTGTTGATGCGGGGATTGATCCTGCGAGCCCGAGCGCTAGAGAACTAGCGACTTTGCATTTCCGCTACTAGCGGTTTTGGGCATTTCCGCTTCCGGCGGGAGTGAATTTTTGTTTCCGCCGTTGTTGCGGAAATTGGGGATTTCGTTCCCGCGTTTCGACCGGGATGAAAGCCTTGCCGTTCATGGCAAACGCCAGAACTCCGGCTACGCCTGCGCGCTGCCGGCAACCTTGCTTCTGCTTCTTCGTGCGCCGTGAGCGCACGCGGGGCGACGATTCATCACTTTGGGTGAGCTAATGGGTAAGAGGAAGAAGGGCCGCGCTCGTGGGAGAGTTGGCCAGGGTGGTCCGGGTGGTGGCGGCGGCGGAGGCCCCATGAACAACGGACGCCCCCATCACCGCCCTCGGCGCTTTCGCGATCCTTCTCTTCATCCGGGCCCCATGGAGGGTGACCAGCCGGACAACGGCGCTGAGCCGGGTCCGCTGACTCCCGGCTCCGGCGTGCTCGAAATGCACCCCAATGGCTACGGATTCCTCCGCAGCCCCGACAACAACTATTCCCGCGAACGCTCCGATCCCTTCGTGCCCGGCACGATGATCGAGAAATTCGGCCTGCGGGAAGGCGTCTTGCTCAACGGCATGGTGCAGCAAGCGCGCAAGCAACAAGGCCCCCGCTTGCGTGAGCTCATCGACGTGGAAGGCATGAAGCCGGAAGAGTACGTCAACGTCAAGTCGTTCGACGGCCTCACACCGATCAATCCGGAGAGCTGGCTCAAGCTCGAGACCGGACAGCAGCCCCTCTCGACGCGCGTGATGGACTTGCTTACGCCGCTGGGCAAGGGCCAGCGAGCGCTGATCGTGGCTCCGCCGCGCACCGGTAAGACCGTGCTCCTGCAGCAGATCAGCCAGGCCATTTCGCAGAACTATCCCGAGCTGCATCTGCTGATGTTGCTCGTCGACGAGCGCCCCGAAGAAGTCACCGACATGCGGCGCAGTGTGCGCGGCGAAGTCATCGCCAGCAGCCTCGACCGCGATGTCGAGAGCCACGTGCGCCTCTCGCAACTGGTGGTCGAACGCGCCAAACGCATGGCCGAGATGGGCAAGGATGTCTTCTTGCTCATGGACTCGATCACCCGCATGGCCCGGGCATTCAACAAGTGGGTCGGCAACACCGGCCGCACCATGTCGGGCGGCGTCGACATCAAGGCCCTCGACATTCCCAAGAAGCTCTTCGCCACGGCCCGCGTGTTCGAAGAAGGTGGTTCGCTCACGATCGTGGCGACCGCGCTGATCGACACCGGCAGCCGCATGGATGAGTTGATCTTTCAAGAGTTCAAGGGCACGGGCAACATGGAGCTCGTGCTCGACCGCAAGCTGGCCGATCGCCGCGTGTGGCCCGCCATCGACATTTCGCAGTCGGGCACCCGTCGCGAAGAAAAGCTGCTCGAGCCTGAAACTCTGCATGCGGTGACGATGCTTCGCCGTACCCTCACGTCGATGCACCACGTCGACGCGATGGAGCAACTCACCAGCAAGCTCGGCAAGTTCAAGAGCAACCGCGAGTTCATCAAGCTGATCGCGGGCGCTCAGGCGGCCGACTACTAAGGCGCTACTGGCCCGACCTCCATGCCGGCTTGTCCCCTTTGTCGTCATCACGAGGGTCTTGCCTCGGTGTCGGGGCCGGATCAGCGCGACTACGTGCTTTGTCCGCATTGCTGGCTCGTGTTCGCCGACCCTCGGCACCACTTGGCAATGGAAGACGAGGCGGCGCGCTATCGGTTGCACCGCAATAGTCTCGAGGACGCTGGCTACGTAGCGTTCTTACGTCAAGCGATCGACCCGCTGCTGCCAAGGCTCGATCCCCGCATGCGCGGGCTCGATTACGGCTGCGGCCCCTCGCCCACGCTGTCGCGCATCTTGGCTCAACTTGGCCTACGTTGCGACGACTACGATCCGCTGTTCTTTTCCGAAGAACTCGAGCCGGCTTACGACTACGTCTTTGCCACGGAGTGCTTCGAGCACTTCTTTCGGCCGGCCGAGGAGATTGCTCGGCTGCGCAGCTTGCTACCCGCTGGCGGATTCTTGGCGATCATGACCGAGCCGTGGGACGAGGTCGGCAAGCTCCCGACCTGGTACTACATGCACGATCCAACGCACGTCGTCTTCTACCACCGGCGGACATTCGACTTCATCTGCGAGCGCTTTGGCTTCACGCGGTTGCCGAGCGACAAAGAACGCGTGGTGCTGCTCGTGCGAAATTGACGTGTGAGTCCGCTCGAGCGGCTGCGGCGAGCTGATTAGTCCGCGTACTTCCACGCCGCGGCTTCTTCGCCGTCGAGTCGGAGCGTCAGGCACTTGGCGCTACCGCCTGCCTTCACGAATTCCGAGAGCGGAGTCTCGTGCGGCGTGTAGCCATGCTCGCGGAGCGCCGCGTGCAGGCCGGGGCAGCCGGTGTTCGTGACGACATTCCGCCCCACGACCACCGCGTTGCAAGCAAAGCTGCGGGCTTCTTCTTCCGCCACGGGGATCAACTGCGTGGCCCAATCGGCGAGCGCGCGCTGGCCATAGTCGTCGAAGGCCGGCGGGTAATAGATCGCCAGGCCCGGCGCGAGCGGGCAGAAGCAGGTGTCGAGGTGGTAGTAGTAGGGATCGACGAGTTCTAGCGGCAATACGCGGCAACCGAGCTGGGCGCCAATCTCCTGATGGCCGCGGGCATCGCTGCGTTGCCGATAGCCGGCGAAGAGCGTGTCGCCACAGAAGAGCGCGTCGCCCGCGCCTTCGAACGACATACCGGCCGGCGGCCGCTCGACGGAAAAGCCTGCCGCGGTCAGCCAGGCCTCGTCGTGCGGCTCTTCGCCTTGGCGCTGCGGATGCTTGAAGTGTGCCAAGATCGCCTGCTTCTGGTAGATCAGCGCCGCATTGGCGGTGAATACCAGGTCCGGCAATCCGTCGACGGGCGTCAAGCAAGAGATCTGCGCACCGCAACTCTCGAGGATTGCCCGCAGGTCGTTCCACTGTTGCACCGCGAGCCCATGATCGGCCTGCCGAGCGCGGCTCATCCACGGATTGATCTCGTATGCGATCCCATAATGCTCCGGCGGACACATCAGAATGTGCGGCTGAGATGCCATGGCTATTCCTGCTGTGTGCGGTTGCGCCCCCATTCGTCCTAGCAATTCTAGGGCATCGTCAACCGTTTTCTTTGTGGGTGAATGGGGTGCCTGGGGGCGAGCAAAGCGAGCCCCCAGCAGACCACGAAGACCTCAGGCAAGGCTCTGCCAGGTTCACCGTGCTGGGGGCTCGCCTGCTGGTTCGACCCCAGGCACCCACCTCTCCAGGGACGACGGGCTAGCCTTGCAATTCAAAACGCTTGCCTTGCCAGGAGTCGCGGCGCTGGAGTTCGGCGTCGATCGCGGCCCTAAGCGCCGGCTTGTCGAGCGACCACTCAGGCCCAATGAAGTATTGCGGGGGCGCCTCGCCGCTGATCCGTTCGATCACCATCTCCGGCGGCAGCAGCTCGAGAAAATCGACGAGCACCTGCACATATTCATCGCGTTCGAGCAGCCGCACCTGGCCCGTGGCCACTTGGTCGGCGAGCGGGGTGTGCTGCACCACATAGAGATTGTGCAGCTTCACGGCGTCGAGCTTCAGCCGAGCCACCTCGCGGGCTGTGGCCAACATGTCGGCGTGTGATTCCCCCGGCAGGCCCAACATCACGTGGGCGCAAATCTCAAAGCCCAGCCCGCGGCTGCGGTCCATCGCGTCGAGAAACGCCGCGTAGCCGTGGCCGCGGTTCATCCACTCGAGCGAGCGATCGTGAATCGTTTGTAAGCCGTACTCGACCGACAGATACGTCCGCCGGGCGATTTCGGACAAGAGCGCGAGCACGTCCGGCGGCACGCAATCAGGCCGGGTGCCGATCACCAGGCCGACCACGCGGGGATCGGCCAGCGCCGCCTCGTAGAGCGGGCGGAGCTTGTCGACCGGGGCGTAGGTGTTGGTCGCCGGCTGGAAATAGGCCAGGAAACGCTCGACCTGATAGCGTCCCCGCAACCGGCGGATGCCGTCGTCGAGCTGTTCCTGCACCGGCCGCCGGCGCACCCGGCGGCTGGGGCTGAAGCTGCGGTTGTCGCAAAACACGCACCCGCCAACGGCCACCGTGCCGTCGACGTTAGGGCAGGTAAACCCAGCGTCCAGGCTGACTTTCTGCACGCGCTGGCCAAAGCGGCGACGCAAGGCGAAGTTCAGCGCATGGTAGCGCAGGCCGGCTTGACGCCAGTCTGGCAGCTCGATGGCGGCGGTTTGCCCGTTGATTGACATGCTCGGAGCACCCGCGTAGACTGAATCTCAGGTGGTCTTAGTTGCGTACTCATAACATCTTACGTTCTTCGAGCGGGCGGCCACAAGCGACAACGATGTTCGGCGAATTGATTCCGGTCGGAGGTGGTGACCCGATTCCTTTGTTGAAGAAACACCTGCTCATTGGCCGCCGCGAAAGCTGCGACATTGTGCTGCGTTTCTCCAATGTGTCGGCTCACCACTGTGAATTGACCCTCGACAACGGCTACTGGTACGTCAAAGACCTTGGCAGCTCCAACGGCGTCAAGGTAAACGACGTGCGCGTGCTCGAGCGGCGGCTTGATCCCGGCGCAACCGTGGCGGTGGCCAAGCACACGTACGAGATCCAGTACAATCCCGAGGATTTGGGCGCCGTCGGCCCTCCGCCGCCGGAGACCATGAACTCGGACCTGTTCAGCAAGTCGTTGCTCGAACGGGCAGGGTTGGAGAAGAAGGGCCGCGACATTCCCGACGAGCCGCACCCGCGGCCAGGCTCGGGGCGTCGCTTCGATGTCATGGATGATCGTCCCGGTCAGATCAAGGACCCGAACCGACCCAAGTAGTGCTGTGTCGGAGAGTGGCGCAGCCTGTTGCCTGGGCGGCTCGGCCGGTGTTCGGCCTGCGATTCGGCAAGCAGTTCTAGCGAACCACTGGATGGCCAAGAAAAAGAAAGTCCGCACCGCTTTCCGCAAGAACCACGAGACGCGGCGACGCGAGTCCGATTGGACCCGCCGTTTCGCCGCCGCGGATCAGTCGGTCGAAGAGACTTCCCGCGGAGAGCGGGTATCTGGCAAGGGCGCTCTTACCCGCAAACGTACGCTGCTCGTCGGCGACGACGGCGCGGGGCGTGAACTCGGGGCCGACGTGTTGGCCGGCCGCGTTCTCAGCGTGCATGGCCTGGCCAGCCGGGTGCAAACCGCAGATGGCGCCGTCTATCGCTGCGCCATGCGGGGGCTGCTTAAGTCGCTAGCCATCGACGCCCGGCACGTGGTCGCGGTGGGCGACCGCGTAATGATTCGCCCCGAACGGGGCGACGAAGGCTTCATCGAGCGCATCGAGCCGCGTTACGGCGTGCTCAGCCGCACCAGCAAGGGGCGGCAGCATGTGATCGTGAGCAACGTCGACCAACTCGTGATCGTCGGCAGCGCGGCCGAGCCCCGGCTCAAGCCGAACCTCATCGATCGCTACCTGATCTGCGCCGAAAAGGCCGGCATCCGGCCGCTCGTCTGCATCAACAAGATCGACCTGATCGATCCGGCCGACCTGCAGCCGCTGATCGGCGTGTATGCCCAAATGGGCTACGACACCCTCCTGGTGAGCGCGGCGCAGGGGATCAACATCGGCCGACTGCGGCGGGCCCTCAAGGGTCGCGAGAGTGTGATCGCGGGGCAGAGCGGTGTCGGCAAGTCGTCGCTGCTCAACGCCATCGAGACAGGCTTTTCGCTCGCCGTCAGTTCCGTGAGCCAAGAAAACCAAAAGGGTCGGCACACCACCACGGCGGCCCGGCTGCTGCCGCTGGCCCAGGGGGGCTATGTCGTCGATACCCCGGGCATTCGGCAATTTCAATTGTGGGACGTGACGCCGGAGGAAGTCGCCGGGTATTACCGCGACCTGCGCCCCTATGAGAGCCTGTGCCGGTACCCGAGTTGCACCCATACGCATGAGGCCGAGTGCGCCGTGAAGGACGCCGTGGCCGACGGCCGGCTCGATGCCCGCCGGTATGAGAGCTATTGCCATGTCCGCGAGGGAGATATGGTGTGAGTGGGCCGTAGGCCGCCCTAGCGGCCAATTCCCTGCATTCCGCGCGAACCATGCAGCGGCGGAGTGCGTCGAACCTTTAGAAGCCTTCATCTTGGAGCAGCCTACCGATCGTGACAGAACTACATCGTGCGGACAGTGTGGCCAGCGAGCGGGCGGTCCTCGTGGGCGTGCAGCTTCCCGAAAAAACCGAGACGCTGCACGAAGCCCCGCTGGAAGAGCTGGGCGGCTTGGCGAGCACCGCCGGAGCGCGCGTGGTGGCGGAGTTGCTGCAGAAGCGGCAGACTCCCGACATGACCACGTATCTCGGCAAGGGCAAGGTCGAAGAGCTCAAGGGGCTCTCGGCGGCCAAAGACGCCGATGTCATCATCTTCGACAACGACCTCTCGCCTGCGCAGACGCGCAATCTGGAACAGGCGACCGGTGTGAAGGTGATCGATCGCACCGAGCTGATCCTCGACATCTTCGCCCACCGCGCGCAGACGCATGAAGCCCGCCTGGCGGTCGAACTCGCTCAGCTTCAATACTCGCTGCCGCGGCTCAAGCGGATGTGGACTCACTTGTCGCGCTTGAAGATGGGCATCGGCATGCGCGGCCCGGGTGAAAAGCAGCTCGAAGTCGACCGCCGCTTGGTGGAAAAACGCATCCACGATCTCTCAGGCGAACTGAAGGAAGTGGAGAAGCGCAAGGAGCGGCAAGTGGCCGCGCGCCACGACCGGCTCACCGTCTCGCTCGTCGGCTACACCAACGCCGGCAAGAGCACGCTCATGAATGTGCTCACCGGCGCCGGCGTGCTGGCCGAAGACAAGCTGTTCGCCACGCTCGACACGCGCACGCGCCGCTGGCAACTGCCCGGCTGGGGCCCGGTGCTGCTGAGCGACACGGTCGGTTTCATCCGCGACCTGCCTCACCATTTGGTGGCGAGCTTCAAGGCCACGCTCGAGGAATCTCGGCAGGCAGACCTGCTCCTGCACGTGGCCGACGCTTCGAACCCCGCGGTTCAACAGCAAATCTCGGCCGTCTACAAGGTGCTCGAAGAACTCGACATCGAGGCCAAGGACACCCTGCTCGTGCTCAACAAGATCGACGCCGTGGCCGATAGCGGCCAGCTCGACTTCCTGTCCCGGCAATACCCTAACGCACTTCAGGTGAGTGCCCGCAGCCGTCAGGGGCTCGACGCGCTGGCCGCGGCCGTAAGCGCTGCGCTTAGCCGGAACTTCCTGGAGCTCGACGTGGAGATGGGCGTCGACAATGGACGCCTACTGGCCATGCTGGCCGCTCACGGCGAAGTGCTTGGCAAGGAGTATCAGAACGGCAGCGTGATCGTCCATTGCCGGCTGCCGTCGCGGCACTTCGGCAAGCTGGTCGGCCCCGATGTCACGATTCGGCCCCATGGGAGCGAGGCGACCAACGGCCATCTCGGGGCGGATCACACAAGCTAGAAGCCTGTGCCACGTAGAGAAGCACGCGTGGGACAGGCCTGTTGGAAAAGCTCACGTGGGACAGGCTTCCAGCCTGTCAGCTTTTCCAGCTTGTGAAAGGACTACTAGGGAGTCCACGCTGCGCGATCGGGGCGGCTTGGCTTCGTCCTACCGCCGAGCCGTGGCCGCCTAGCGCTTGGTGTTCGGCAAGCTCATGATGTCGACCATCGGGCCCACTTCGATCGGCGCCGAGGAGACGGGAGTTTTGACCGCCGGCGTGGTAAACGAGGCTTGTTGGACTTGCGCGGGGGGCTCGACGATGCGCACGCCTTCGCCGGTTGCGGCGCCGCCGGTCCAAGACGCTGTTTTGCCTGGCAGTGCAATGGTGCTCGCCGCCGATGTCGCTGGCTGGGAAACGAGCGTTCGATCCGAGGGCGTGGCCCCGTCGGTCCGGAGCGCGCTGGGGGTGTAGTTGTACGTGCCGCCCGTGGGGGCGACGGGCGGAGCCATCGGCGCCGGGGTGCCTGGCGTCACGACCGGCGCCGTGTTTTGGTAGGTCGGCGCCGCTCCACCGGGAGAAAAGTAAGGCGCCGCGCCGTTGGGAACCGCCGCGCCCGTGGGGGGCGGGCTGATCCGCTGGGGCCCCAGAAACGGATCGAGCCCCTGCGGCGAAGATTGGCAACCGGCAGCGCAAACCGCGGAGATCAAGAGTCCGTAGCAGCGCCGCATGGGTACAAGGCTCCTTCCGTTCCGACGTTGCGGAACCTGCGGCCCAGCCTCGCAGCGGTCCTTCGCGCGAGCCTGATCGATTGCATCGCGGCGTACTAACTTCATACGCCGGCTAGGCCAAACGGCTCGGTAGGATAGCGAACCGCGCCGGCCTGTCTAGATCGACTGGGGGCCCGACGGGGGAAACTGACCTTAAGTGCTTGTCGGAATTGACTCTCCTGCGTGCCCGAGCAAGAATGGCAAAACTGGAAATGTTTGACAGGCGAGTGGAGTTCGCCTGGGGGCATTCTTCCGTCAAGCTCTTTTCTCGTGATTTCCGAAACTCCGCGCCCCACATCGCGGTTTAATTCGTAGGCAAATTATGCCGAGTCGGCGGTCTCGACCTTCCGCCTGCGACTAATAGGTAGGGGCTCTGCCCACCCGCCCGCGCCCGGCTGATCCTTCTTCCCTCCGAGCTTTCATGGCCACCACGACCGAACCTGCCGCTCCGGCCAGTCCTGTCCTCCGGACGGATGCAGGAACCGCCCGCCGTCCAGCCCCTCGCGGCAAAAGCAAACTGCGGCGCATCGTGGTCGTGGTCGGCGCGGTGCTGGCCAGCGCCGGAATTCTGGCCGCCGCCTCGTCGCAACTCAAAACGCGCAATGCCGCTTTGGTCGACAGCAAGCAGGCCACGTTTCCCGCCGTGAAAGGCATTTTGCTGGTCACCGTCACCGAAGACGGCAACCTGGAAAGCGCTTCGAACGTCGACGTGAAATGCCAGGTGCTCGGCGGCAGCACGATCCTGTGGATCGTGCCCGACGGCTCCACGGTGAAGAAGGGAGACGAAATCGTCCGGCTCGACGCCGCGACGATCGAAGATCAGGTCAACACCCAAAAGATTGCCTACGAGAAGGCGCAAGCGGCGCGGATTCAAGCTGAAAAAGAGCACTCGGCCGCCAAGATCGCCGTGCAGGAGTATAGCGAGGGCACCTATCTGAAGGAGCTCAAGACCCTACAGGCAGCGGTCACCGTGGCGCAAGAGAACATGAACAGCGCCAAGAATACGCTCGACCACACCATTCGTTTGGCGCGCAAGGGCTATGTCACGTCGCTGCAGCGCGAATCGCAAGAGTTCGCCGTGCAGCGTGCTCAGCTCGATCTCGACGCTGCGGTGATGGCGGTCGACGTGCTCGAGAAATTCACCCGCGCCAAAATGCTCGAGGACCTGACGAGCAAAGAGGCCACGGCCGAAGCCAAGATGCGGTCGGAATTGGCCTCGCTCACGCTCGAGGAATCGAAGCTCAAACGGCTCGAATCGCAGGTCGCCAACTCCGTGATCGTGGCCCCGGCCGACGGCATGGTCGTGTTCGCCAACGACATGAACCGCGGTCGCGGCGGAGGCCAGCAGGGCGCCGCGGTCGAGGAAGGCGCTGCGGTTCGCGAGCGGCAAACCCTCGTTCGCTTGCCTGACCTGAGCAAGATGCAGGTCAAGGTGATCGTGCATGAGTCGAAGGTCGATTTGCTCAAGCCAGGCATGCCGGCCAAGATCAAGATCCAGGGGCGCGAGTTCCATGGCGCGGTGACCAGCGTGGCGAACCAGCCGGAATCCGGCTCTTGGTTTGGCTCGAACGTCAAAGAGTATGCCGCCATCGTCCGCATCGAAGGGCAGCACGCCGGCCTCAAGCCGGGCATGACCGCGGAGGTGGAAATCGAGGTGGCGAACCTCAAGGACATCATCTCGGTGCCGGTGATTGCAGTCGTCGAACGCGGCGGCAAGTTCTATTGCTGGGTGCGCCGGGGTGGTTCGCCGAAGCCGGTCGAGGTGGTGATCGGCGCTTCGAACACCACGAAGATCGAAATCAAAGACGGCCTGGTCGAAGGCGATCAGGTGCTGCTCAACCCCCGCGTGTTCGAGGCCGAGCTGGGGCCACCCAGCGGCTCGCAGGGCGATGGCGCTAAGAAAGATGGTGAAGGCCCGGCCGACGCCAAGAAGGTGGAAGTGCCCACCGGCCCCACGGTGCCAGGCCTGTCGAAAACGCCCGAGGAAAAGGCCGCCGAGAGCGGCGATCAACCCGGCCCCGGCGGAGGTGCTCCCGGGGGCCCTGGATCAGGCAAGGAGCGCGGCAAGGGCGGGCCCGGCGGCGGCCGAGGCGGTTTTGGCGATTGGCGCGCGCTCGACCTCGATAAGGATGGCAAGCTCAGCAAGGACGAAGCGCCCGAGCCGATGAAGGCCTTCTTCGACAACCTCGATAAGAACGGCGATGGCTTTGCCGACGACAAGGAGATGTCGGCCGCCATGGCTGCGATGAAGAAAATGCAGCAAGGCGGCGCTGGCGGTCCCGGGGGCCCTGGCCCCGGCGGTCCTCCTCCGGGCGGAAACTAGCCCAACCTCGACTTCCCCTCTTGCTGCCGCCTCCTCGCCTTCGAGCTATTCGTGGAAATCTTGACGCGCTCCAAGCTCTGGCAAACGCTTCGCCTGGGCGTGAAGAGCTTGATGCTGCACAAGCTGCGGTCCGGCCTGGCCGTGCTCGGCATTTTGATCGGCGTGACGGCCGTGATTTGGCTCGTGGCCATGGGCGAAGGGGTCAGCTATCAAGCCCAGCAGCAAATCAAGGAGCTTGGCGCCACCAACATCATCATTCGCAGCATCAAGCCGCCCAACGACTCCTCGCGCGCCGGCGGCGGCTTCTTTCTCGAATACGGCCTGACGCGCGACGACTATCAGCGGATTCTGGAGACCGTGCCGACGGTGCAGAAGGCCGTCCCGCTGCGCGAAATCCGCAAGGAGGCGCGGTTTCTCGATCGAATCGCTGATTCTCGGCTCGTGGGCTGCACGCCTGAGTATCTCGAGATGAACAACCTGTCGCTCTCGCGCGGCCGGTTTCTCGAGAATCGGGATCTGGGCGACAGCGACAATGTGGCCGTCATTGGCGACGATACGGCCCGCGCCCTGTTCCCGTATGAAGATCCCGTCGGCCGCACCGTGCAGATCGACAAGGACTTCTACACGATCATTGGCCAAACCAGCCGCCGCGAAGCCTCGGGCAACGTGGGAGGCAGCTTCTCGGGCCAGGACTTCAACCTCGACATCTACATCCCGATCACCACGCTCCGGCAGCGAATCGGCGACCAGGTCATCACGGCTCGCAGCGGCAGCCGCGAAGGCGAAATCGTTCAGCTCAGCCAGGTGACGGTGACCGTCGGCAGCCTGGAAGAAGTCGACGAAACGGCCGACATCATCTCCGCGTTGCTGGCCAAGTATCACAAAGTGCCCGACTACTCGGTCGTCGTGCCCAAGGAGTTGCTGCGTCAGGCGCGGGTGACGCAGATCATGTTCAACGTGTTGCTGGTGCTCATCGCCGGCATCGCGCTCTTGGTGGGCGGCATCGGCATCATGAACATTATGCTGGCGACCGTAAGCGAGCGCACGCGCGAGATCGGCATTCGCCGCGCCCTCGGGGCGAAGCAGCGCGACATCATCCAGCAGTTCCTGAGTGAAACCGTGGTGCTTTCCGCCACCGGGGGGCTGCTCGGAATTTTGCTGGGCTTTCTCTGTCAGCCGGCAGTGGCCGGCGTACGCAGCGCGCTCACGGCGCTCGTGCCTGAGTTGATGAAATCGCTGCCGTCGAACATTCAGCAGCTCGAGCCGCGGGTCGCCTGGTGGTCGATCATCGTGGCATTCTCGATCTCGCTGCTCGAAGGCGTGATCTTTGGACTCTATCCCGCGCAGCGCGCGGCCCGCATGGATCCGATCGAGGCACTGCGGCACGAATAGCCGGCTAGGCCGGTGTTCCAGTGGCCCAAGGCAGCTTCCTAACCGGCAGCCAGAACCCCTCTGGTAAACTGGTCGCCATTCCCCCATACTATGCACCCGGCATAGTACGATCGGGGGATTCGATCGGCGCATCTCCCGTTCTTCAGCGTTGACCTTCCAACTGTTGAGAGCGAGGCGGACGATGTCGCATGCTAGCAGGAACGCGCGGCGGTGGAGCACCTGGACCGCGGTATTCGCCGCGACCGTTTCTTTGGCAGCGTCGGCGCCCGCGCTCACGCTGACCGTCAGCAGCGCTTCGACAGGATTCAGCCCCACGAAGTACGTCGAAGGCTTCCTGGATGTCTATGTCACGGGCGTGACCTCTGCCCAGACGCTGGCCGCCTACGAGTTGGCGCTCGACATCACTCCGGCCGGCGCCGATGCGATCTTTCTCGGCGCCTCGGCCACCGGTAGCGCTCATCCGCCCATCCTGCCGGGCACGGGGCCCCAGGTCGTAGGAACGCCCGGCAATCGCCTGCGCGTGGTCGACTACCCCAATAAATCGCTCGCCGAAAACGCGGGCTTGGTGCGAGCCCGCTATCGGATCGCCCCGGGGGCGAAGGGGATTTTCAACGTCGACCTGAATGCGGCGTTTACGAACTTGGCCAATCAACTCGGTCGGCCGATCGTCATCGACGAGTTGGTCGGCGGGCAGATTTCGGTGAGCAACTACCTCCGTGGCGATGTCGACCTCGACGGCGATGTCGACCTGTACGATTTCGGCCTCCTCAAACTGAATTTTGGCGCGACCGGCGCCGCGCGCGAGCAAGGCGATCTCGACGGCGACGGCGTCGTTACGGTCGCCGATTTCAACCTGCTCAAGGATTCGTTTGGCGAGCGAGCCGTGCATGCACAGCCCCCCTCCGTGCCCGAGCCCTCGACATTCGCGCTGGCAGCGCTGGGGCTGGCGGTGTGCGGATTGGCCGCTCGCCGCCGCCGGTAAACGGACGGCGCTCGAAAGTCGCCGCGTTGTGTATTCCTCCTAGCTTAACGCGAGTTCCCCCCCCTCCAATGTCGGAGGGACCCTTGCGCGACCCACCCTTGCATCCAAGTTTACTCATCCCGCGCGATCGGACCTGCCGATAGATTGGGACGAGCGTTGCTGCCGTCCCTCACCGCGGAAGTGCACGGATGCACGTTGTCTACCTGTCGCTCGAGAAGCCGACGCTGAACCGTTCGGCGGCTCTTCAGACCCTTCACACCGTGCGTGGCCTCGTGCTCGCTGGAGCGAAGGTGACTTACGTGTCGCCCTGGCCGGTGCGCCGCATCGCGGCCATGTGCCAGGCGATCACCGGCAAGCCGATTCCGCCGGAAGTGGAAGTCGTGTCTGTGGGGCCGGGTCCTGACCTGCCGGTCCTCGTGCATCTCTGGCCATCTCAGGTTTGGAAGGGGATCGCCGCCCGGCTCAACCGGCTGACGCGCGGCCTCAACCCGCTCGAGACCGTGGTCTATACCCGCTGCCGGCGGATCGCCGCGAACTACGCTCGGCACGCCGCGCCGCCGCTCGTCTTCGAGTACCACGAGCCACAGTCGCTGACGCTGGTTTCGCCCGATGAAGCGGCGGTTGGCTGGCGTGTGCCGGCCATCGAAGCGGAAGAGCGCCGCGCCCTGCGTCGGGCCGCCGGGCTGGTGACGGTGAGTCATGCCCATCATGCCGAGGCGCCCAAGCTCTACGACTATCGCGGCCCACGGTGGCTGATTCCCAACGCGGTCGACTTGAACACCTTTGGCTCCGCCGCAGAAGAGCGGCGTCCGACGCCCGGCAAGTTCGTTTACATGGGCGGACTCGATCACTGGAAAGGGCTCGAGTTGGCGCTGGCGGCGATTGCCCGCGTGCCGCAAGCGCGCTTGAGCATTCTGGGCGGCACGGTGGGCAGCGAGCCCTGGAATCACCTCGTGGCGATGGCGCAGCGGCTGAGCTTGGGAGAACGCGTGCAGTTTCACGGCCCCGTGCCGCAGTTGGGCCTGCGCCCCCACTTGGCATCGGCGACCGCCGGCCTGTTGCCGCTGGACGGCAGCTACGCCTTGGCAGCTCGTTACAACTGCCCACTCAAGCTGGTCGAGTACATGGCCGCCGGGCTGCCGGTGGTGGCGTCTGATCTGCCGAGCGTTCGCGAACTCGTCACTCACGATCGCGAAGCGCTGCTGACGGCCGATGGCGATGTTACCGCTTTGGCCGATGCGCTCGCCCGGCTTTGTAGCGACTCTGCCCTCGCCGCCCGACTGGGGGCCGCGGGGCGCGCGTTCGCCGAGCAACACACGTGGTTGGCCCGCGGCCAACAAATCCTGGCCGCTTGTGCCGAGGTGCGTGGCCGCACGCGCCGTTCGCCGCAGCTACCGTTCAGCCCGAACGACGCAGATTCGAATTTCCGGCATGCGGCCTAACCGCGAATCAGGAGCTCTCAGCCCGTCGATGGCGAGCGGCAGTCGTAGTTTTGCGCAGTTTTCGTCGGGCATCGCGCCCAGACCGGGACGCGGCGTTGTCGGCGGACATCGTTCGCTGCGCATCACCTTGTTCTCCAGCTCGCGCGTGTGGGGCGGAGCCGAAGAACAACTACGGCTGCTCGCCCTGGGGCTCGCCGATCGCGGCCATCACTGCCACGTGCTCTGCAAGGCGCGCTCGCCCGTCGAGCGGCGGCTCGAGGCCGACGGCGTACAGGTCCAGCGAGTGCTGTCGGCGTATGAAAACAAGCTCAGCCCCTGGGGCTGGTGGCGGCTTCGCACCGCGGTTCGCGAAGCAGAGCCCGACATCTTGCTGCTCAACGACTCGGCTTCGATTCTGAGCGCGCGATTCTCAGGCGCTTGGCGCTTCGCACGGGCCACCGTGCATGTGCGTCACACCTGTTTTCCCATGCGGCATCCCGGGCTCTACGATCGAGTCTGCCGAGCCATCGTCTGCGTGACGCAAGAAACGGCGCGCATCTGCACCGAGGGCGGATTGCCTGGCGAAAAGCTCCGCGTCATCCATCCGGGCAGCGACCCAGGGCGCCTCGAAGCAGGCAATCGCGAGCGAGGGAGGAACAGCCTGGGGCTGTCGTCCGCACAGCCGCTGCTGCTCACCGTGGCTGCCCTGGTCGATTGCAAGGGACACGAAACACTGTTGCGATCGCTCGCTCAGGTCGCCGAGCAGTTCCCAGGTTTGCAACTTGCGCTGGCGGGCGAGGGCCCGCTGCGTAGCCGGCTGGAGCGTCTCGCGGCCGACCTGGGAGTGGCCGGCCGCGTGCGGTTCTTGGGATTTCGCAGCGATATCCCCGATCTGCTGCAGGCCGCCGACGTGTGCGTCATTCCGTCGCATCTCGAAGGAATCTGCTCGACCCTCATCGAAACGATGCTGGCCGGGCGGCCGGTCGTCACCACGCTCGTCGGCGGCATGGCCGAGGTCGCCACGCCGCCGCACTCGCTGCCCCTGGCGTGGACCGTGACTGCTGCCGATGCGCCGGGGCTGGCCGCGGCAATTCGCGCTGCACTCGCTTCACCGGAGGAACGCTTGCTGCGGGCAGAACGTGCGCGCGAGAGCGCAATCGCCCGCTTCACGCCAGAAAAAACGCTCGATGGCTTTGAACGGCTGTTCCTCGAACTCACGGCGGAGAACGCTCCGGCCAACGGCGCTCACGCACCACACGGCTTGCGCGCAGCAGGCTAACCGGCGATCAGCAGCGATGCTCGATACGTCGAGCCAACACGGCCCGCGCACCGGTTCCTTCGCGGTAGACGATCAACACGGCCGCGAGCTCTCCGCTGCCGGCAAGCTCCGCCTGCAGCTTCGCGGGGTCGAAATCGACGCCGCGTTTCTTGACCTCGATGCGGCCGACGCCGCGCTCCCGGCAGACTGCGCGCACCCGCCGGCGATCGAAAGGCAACGCTTCGAGAACTTCGAAGCCCGCGAGCGCCGCATCGTTAATTTGCGCGTCGCCGGTGAGGTAGGCCACGTCCGCCGATAGCCGCTGCAGTCCATGTTCCGCCGCGAGCGCACCCGTGAGCCGCGCGGCCAGCACCGCGGCGTCAGGCTCATAGACGTATTGCCCAACGCGTTCCGCAGCAGAGGGCATTGGTTGTTCGATACCGCAGCAGGTACGCAACACTCCGCCCTGAGCATCGAGCAGCGTCGCCCGCAAGCGGCCAGGCTCCGCCGCCAAACTGCCGAACCAGACAACCTGTTGCCGGCATTCCCTTCCGCGGCTGATCCACTCGAGTTCTGCAGCCGCGCGCCAATCTTCGCCAGCATCGGCGGCGGGAGAGACCTTAATAGCTGCATTCGGGTTCGTCTCGCGGAGCGCATCGAGCGCATCGCGGCTCGGTTGGCTCGATTCAACCCGCGAGGTCTTGCGTCCCTCGGGCCGGCGGTCGGGATCGATGTGCCAGGCCGAGACCGCTTGCAATCGCAGCCGCGTGGCGTCGGCCACGACCACGCGGCCACGCCCTACCAGTTGCTCGAGATTCGCCGCGGCCAACCAGGCCGCTTCGGGCGAACGATCGATTCCCAGCGCGCTGCCACGCTCGGCCAACATCACGAGATCTCCGCCGATGCCCGTACAAAGATCGACGACGCCGGCCCCGGCCGGAAAACGCATCGCCTTATAGCGGGCCACGGCCTCGTCGCTGGCCTGCTCGAGCCCCAGCGACGTGAAGAACATGCGCTCCGGATGCGCGAACTTCATTTTTGCCCGGCGACGCAGCTCGAATTGCTCGCTGAGCCGCCGCGATTGCTCGGCCGACAGTTTGCGGCGCAAGCGATTCGCCAGCGCCATCGGCGCGAGCCCCGCCAGTTCCGGGTCGGCCAGCCACGGGGCGGCTGCTTCGCTCGTGAGCCAGCGCAGTTCAGGCGAGACCGTTGGCATAAGGGAATGTGCCTGGAGTGCAGGCTGGCGCGAGCGTGCGGAGCGAAGGGATCGAAGGTGTTGGCGAAAGCCTAGAGTCGACGGCGGCCGCTCCGCAAGTCGCGTTCGCTGGCGGGTCGATAACGCGCGACGGACACGCCACGTTCTCGAGAGCTTGCCAGGCGACCGATGCTCAAGCAACCGGCCTACATGATGCTGCTGCTCGCGGCCTCGGTGGGGGTTCCCTACCTTTCGACCCAGTGGGAAACCTTGGCCAAGCACTTGCCGGACGCGCCGGCAACGTTGGCCGACGCTGACAAGAAACAGCCGTTGGGCAAGGCCGACGAGCATGCCGAGCCGGCAACCGACCCCACAGCCAGCGATGCGGAACCGGCGCCCGTGCCGATCGTGCAACCTGAGAAGAGTGTGCGGCAGCCGCCGATGGACCTGAATCAGGTCTTTGATTTCGGCGTCACCCCGGCTTGGGTGCTTGGGAATTGGCCGCGAGTGTCGACCAAGCTGGCCGATATCGAACAGCTCGGCTATCGCGTGCCGCTCGTCTCAGGCACCCGTTCCGACGACCTGGCCGGCTCGCTCACCTATCAGTTCAACACAGCGCATGAGTTGCAGCGAATCAGCTTCCAAGGGTCGACCGCCGATGGCCGGAGGCTCATTGCCTTACTGGAGCGGAAGTTCGGCTTCAAACGCCAGTTGACCACCGATCCCAACCTATATCTTTATCAGGTGCTATGGAGCGGTAAACCGAAGGGGCAGTGCTGGTTCCACCCTTCCGATGTCGTCGTCGCGGACCAGCGCTATTCGAGCTTCCACGTCCGGCTGACGATCGATCGGCCGAGCGACTACTCGGCGCATGCGCCGGCGAAGGCGGCCGGTGCGAAGACAGGCTGGAATTCGCTGGGTTTCTAGGAGCGTCAGCGAAGTCGCCCGGAGCTGTGGCCAGCGGCCCCTGCCTGGGCTTCAGCGGGGCGTGTTGATGCGGGCGACGACCTCGGAGAGGGCCTCGATCGCCTCGCTCGGGTCGGCCGAGTCGCACAGCGGCAGCAGCACGACGGCCTCGCGGACGCAGTTGGCTTTCTGGAGCGCCACGCGCGAGCGGGAGACGATGCGGCCGGCGTGTGCCCGCCAATCGCCAGGCACGTCGACCAGAGTTTGGAGTTCGCGTGTGGCCAGTTGAAGCTTTGAGCGAATTGCCGTCATAAAACCCCTGCTTGCAACGCCTGTCAAAGTGGAGCGAAGAGACCTGAGCAGCTCCGCGTGGCGTCTTCAACTGCCGAAGCAGGCGACGCCCAGGGAGGCCCCTAATCTCTATAACGCTCCGACCTAACAAGAAATCGCCGCGAGTGCTTGGATCTTGCTTATTGTCAGCGGCTAATGCACGATCGGCGCAGGGTGAAACACGGACGACTCGACCCCCACCTTTGGCGGGGATGGCCAGGCGTTTGATGCCGCCGGTAGCTTAGTTTAGCCGGCGGAAATCTCGGCCATTGCTTCGGCCGGGATGTTGAAGTTCGACGCCACGCTTTGCACGTCGTCGTGGTCGTCGAGAGCTTCCATCAGCTTGAGCACCTTGCGGGCGGTCTCGGCGTCGAGATCGACCGTGCTCGAGGGGATGCGGGCAATCTCGCTCACCTCGAGAGTGTGTCCGGCCTTGGTGAGCGCCTCGGACACGGCCATGAACTGGCCAGGGTCACAGGTGACTTCGAACTTTTGCTCGACCGCCTTCACATCGTCTGCGCCGGCTTCGAGAGCCAGCTCCATCAGGGCGTCTTCTTCGATGCCGGCGGCCGGCAGGATGAACAGCCCCTTGCGATCGAACATCCAAGACACGCAATTCGCCGCGCCGAGCTTGCCGTCGTTGATTTCGAACACCTTGCGAATCTCAGGCGCCGTTCGGTTGCGATTGTCGGTCATGATTTCGCAGAGCACCGCGACGCCCCCGGCGCCGTAGCCCTCGTAGAGAATCTCGTCGAGGTCGCCGCCATCGAGCTCGCCGGTGCCGCGCTTGATCGCCCGCTGGATGTTGTCCTTGGGCATACTCACCTTGCGCGCATCATCGATGGCGTAGCGCAGGCGGAGATTGGCGTCTGGATCGCCGCCCCCCATTTTGGCGGCGATGATGATGGCCTTGGAGAGCTTGCTCCAAAGCTTGCCCCGCTTGTTGTCGATCAGGGCTTTTTTGTGCTTGATGCCTGCCCAATGGGAATGGCCAGCCATGGTCCGTTGCGCCGTCTTTCGGGAGTAGGGAAAACAGTGCCAGATGCCGGCCGCCCGCGGCCGCGCCCCGACGCTCGAAACGAGCGGAATATGCCTACTAACAGCTTGGGCCTCGAGCGGCCTTTGGTCAAGGCGAACCCTGCCGGCGGCGCCGGCTATTCGGCCTCGAGCTGAACGCGGGCGGCTTCGATCTGGGCCTTCTTTTCCGCAGAAACCGTGGGAAACTCGAGATTCAGACCCGTGAGCCCCCGCACGATCAGATTCGCCACGAGCGCCCGGCTGACCCATTTGTGATCGGCCGGAATCACATGCCACGGGGCCCAGGGGGTGCTGGTGTGCGACAGCATCTGCTCGTAGGCCTGCTGGTAGTCGTCCCAGTAGCCGCGCTCGGCGAGGTCGGCGGAGGAGAACTTCCAGTGCTTGGCCGGGTCTTCGATGCGGTCGAGAAAGCGTTTGCGTTGCTCGTCCTTCGAAACGTTCAGGAAGAACTTGAGCACCAGCGTGCCGTTGCGGTCGAGGTGCCGCTCGAAGGCGTTGATGTCGTCGTAGCGGGCGGCCCAAAACGACTTCCGCTTGGGCTTGGCGTTCGGCAAACGCTGCGCGGCCACCACCGCCGGATGGACGCGGGCCACCAGCACGTCTTCGTAGTACGAGCGATTGAAGATGCCGATCCGGCCGCGCTCCGGCAGCGCCTTCATGCACCGCCAGAGAAACGTGTGGTCCAGTTCTTCGCTCGTGGGTTGCTTGAAGCTGTAGACCTGGCAGCCCTGTGGGTTGACGCCTGACATGACATGCTTGATGGCGCCGTCCTTGCCGGCGGCGTCCATGGCCTGGAACACGAGGAGCACCGCCCAAGTATCGGCCGCATAGAGGCGCTCCTGGGCCGCAGAAAGGGCCGACACGTCTTGGCTGAGCAACTGCTCGGCGTAAGCGCGGCGCTCGGCCTTGGGCAGCTTGGGATCGCCCGCCCAGGCTGGGTCGTGCCGCGAAAGGCGACACTTCTTGCCTGGCTTAACGCGGCAGAAGGCCAGGATTTCGTCGATGCGGTCGGCGGAGTCGGAGGGCATGGCCGGAGCTGTTTGGAAGCGGACTTAGACCTGGAAAGGGTTGGGCCGCTATTCAGAATAGTTCCAGCGACCGCCGCGCACAGCGCCGGCCGCGGCATTTCACTCGGCCGGGGAGAAAGTGCAAAGGGGCGCCGGCCTCACCGCAGCGAGGCCGGCGCCCTGGCGAACGACGGGACAATCGAACCTAGCAGTGCGATGCGCGCTGGGCGGCGCGATAGGCGTCGCCCCCCATGCGTTGCACCGCCAGGGCATAGGTGTCGGCAACCACGAGGCAAGCTCGGCGGGCGGGCCGCTGCAGCCAACTAGAGTAGCCGTTTCGGCAGGCGCTTTGCAGATCACCGTGAAACCGCGAGTCACATTCTGACTGGATGCGGCCACAGGTTTCGTAGCACAAGTCATGTACCCGACAGGCCGACGTGAAGTCGGCGCTGCCGAAGCGGTCGGGCACCAGCCGTTCATTCCAACCCGAGCCACAGGCGCCGGAGAGACTGAGTTCTGCGGCGGGACGAAGAGCACGTGCGAACAGACGCACATCTCCGAGTGAACTCGCTTTGGGTCTGGGCAGTTTCATGGGCTCTCCCAGAGGTTAGCAGCGTTGGCGGCAAACATCGCGGACCGCGCTGCACGCGGTGCGGCAAGTCCGAGCGCCCGTTCGCGAGCGGATTCGAGAGCACGCGGTAGCACATGCCGACGCCGCGGTATCGCACGCGGCCTTGCAAATGCGCCGACGAATTCCGCCTGGATCAATGCGAATGCGCGGCCAAGACGGCCCGACGAGGTGCGTCGAGGAAAGTTTCATGCTGTATTCTCCAGCTAGACAAATGAGAACCCCGATCGCTACCTGCAGCGACTTCGGCAATGATCGGCGGCGGCTTCGCAAGCGAGCTTGCAAATGGGACCGCCAAACGATGAGCAACCCGCCTTGCACGCCACGAGCGCGGCGTCGCAGGCAGGGCGACAAAGCGGACGCGTCCACGGAGGGGGTACCCAGCGCGGCAGTCGCGGCGCGCGGATGCGCGGCCAAGAAGGGGTGACCAGGTTTGCTGAGAGCTTCATAGAACACCTCTCGATTTGCTGAAGGGAAACGACGGCGGCCCGCCCGTGCGGACCGCCGTCCAAGCCAATGACTAGTCGCACAACGCTTCGCAAATGGTGCGCGCCGGCTCAGGCAGCAACTTGCACAAAGCGCAGGCGCTGATCGAGGGGCGGACACCGCCGGTTGCGGCATGCCTGATCTCGACCGGAAGCGTTCGGCTTTCCGACGAGTCGACGACGTGGGCCAAGACACTCTTGGCCGGGGACAAAGGAAGTTTCATGAAACCAACCTCCGTTTTCGAGAAACGAATCAAGGAAACTAGTATCCGCAAGAGCGCAAACAGCGCTCGCGCAACACCGGGTCTGCGATGCGCACGCAGATTTGCTCGCAGTGACCGGAAAACGCGCTTTGCGGCAGCACTCGACCGCTCGGTGCGGCCGAACGATCTACGGGCCGCTGAATCGTGGGCAACTTGCTGGGCAACTTCATGAACTAACTCCTCGTGTAGATGCGGTAGCCGTCGAGCCGAGGAACGACATCGGCCACGTCCACCGTGAGCGACAGCACCGTGCGGCCGCGGTATTGGTTTTCGAAGTCGAAGAACGCCACGTCGACTTCATACGGTTCGGAGTCGAGGCGATTGCACGGCGCCGGCTTGACCTCGATGCCGTCGACCGCGAGCGAACGATAAGCTCCGTCGCCTACGCCGCCTGCCACCAGGCTGGCAAAGAGCCCCAGCGGATCGGCGAGCACACTGCCGAGCAGGCTAATGGCGGCCGTGGCGCCGAAGTTCTTGGCGCGATCCTGCGGAGCCAGGCCATCGTTGCGCATCTCGTGATACAGGCGGCTTACGAGTCGCGTCGCCAGGGCTCGCGACGCTACGTCGTTGAGCGCGTCGGGGGCCAAAGCCATGAGCAAGCGAGCCGTGTTCCAACTCGAAGTTCCGCGCATCTGCGGCTCGATCACCGGCACGGTCTCGCCGCTGAGGAGTTGCACCGTGCCACCGAGACGGCCCGCGAACGCCAAGTGCGATGCCCGGTCGAGGGTTTCCCCGAAGACTCGCGCGATCGAGGCCACGGTGGCCTCCGCCTGCGCAAGCTTCGCTGCCGAAACCAAGGCCAGGGGCTCGTCGGAGGGCGCCTCGAGCGAGCCGCTCGTGTTTTCCAGACCGCCATGGTCGGCGAAGAAGCGGTCCATCGCCGACACGGGAATCGTCAGGTCGGACCGGCCCTGCACGGGGGTCTTGGGGCGAATGCCTTGCGACTCGAACAGGAACCGCACCAGCTCGAAGTAGGCGGCCTCGGCAAAGGCGCCCGTGGGGCGCACGGCGTACTTCGGGCACCCGTCTTGAGACAACAGCCAGATCACGGAGGCCGCGTCGTAGAGGTGGCCGCCGAAGCGGCGAGGTTTCTCGTCGGCCCCGAGGCCATCGTAGCCGAGCAGATACATGAGAAAGTGCGCGGGATCGGCGACATGCAGCCCGTTGAGCACCGCGCCGTCGAAGTTGTCTTGCATCGAACGCTGGCGTACCAGCATCCCGAAGTCGTACGACAGCTCGCCGACGACGTACACGAGCTGATTCTGCTGCTGGCAGCCGCAGGACGACGGGTTCAATCGCCGCCGCGGTCGCCGACTGAGGCGCGACTTTCCGCGCGCTGAACTCGCCGTTAACTCCTCGACCTCATCGTCGAGATCGACCGACTCCTCCAGGTCGACCGCCCCGTCGAGTAGGTCATCGTCCACGTTGCTCGTGGTCGCCGTTTGGCAGGCGCACGACGCCGACAGGCTGGCGGGCACGACCGCGTTCTTCCCACGCGGCTCAAGCGCCGCCCGTTCCTGCAACTCGTTCATCGTCAAGGCTCCTTTCGAGGGAAACAGAAGTTCGGCCGCTCGCAACGGATTGAGGGCGCCGGGATGGTGGAAGTCGGTAGCCGATGAGGAAATCGCGGTGCGCGAGCGGAGCAGTGCCTCGCGCACGGCGCGCGCATTGGGCTCTTGCCCGCGCACCTGCTGCACGCTCAGTAGTAGGCCTGCGAGCCCCGACACCAAGCCGCAAGCGAAGCTGGTGCCGTCGCGCGGGATCGTGCCGCCTCCGGGCTGAGCGCCGAGGATCGCGCGCCCTGGGGCCAACACGCCTTGGCGGGCGTAGACCGGCCCGTGGTTCGAGTAAGCCGCAGGACCTCGATCTTCGAGCGCGCCGACCGCCAACACGCCGGGCAAAGCCGCAGGCACGTGCTGGCAGCGGCAGCCGTCGTTGCCGGCGGCGGCCACCACGAGCACGCCGCGGCGGTGGCATTCGTCAATCGCGGCTCGCAGCATGGGATGGGCAAAGCCTGAGGCCGTTGGGCAGTGCGCGCCCTCGCACCGCGGCATGAGCTCGCCGCCGCTGATGTTGATGACCAGCGGCGTCGGCAGGCCACGCGGCGGTCGCAGCGCGGACCAAAGAGCTCGTGCCAGATCGGGTTGCGAACTGACGCGCAGGCCGGCGCCCTGATCCGCGAACACGGGACAAACGCGCACCGTGCAGCCAGGGGCAACGCCCCATACGGGCGAGCCGGGCTGTCCAACGATCGTGCTAGCGACGTGCGTGCCATGTGCGGTCGCCAGGCCGTAGCCGGCGGACTTCGGCGCCGGCCGCCCGCCATCACAAGTCTGCAGCTTAGCGCCGCGAAAGCAGTCGTGGTCCACGTCGACCGGACCGTCGATCACGGCGATCACGACGCGCGGGTCGCCCTGCGTTTCTTGCCGCAGGCGGTCGAGTCCGATCAGCGATTGGGCTGGTTGCAACATGATGACCTTACCCTAGTGCGGCTCACGCTTCGTTGAATACAGAAGGTCCGACGAAACTCTGCGGAAGCTCGAGATGACTCAACTAGTCCTGCTCCAACGCCTGCCAGCAGACGCCTTGCCCGAGGCCGTCGGCCAGAAAGCGAATGGCTTTCTGACCGCGATTGAGCGTGGCGATCGTGTCGCGCAGGCGGCGTTTCGAGTCCTGATCGGCCTGAGGGGGCAGCGGGTCGTCGATCCGCGGCGGCCAGCCTTCTTCTTCGAAAACGGCCAACACGCGCTCTTGATTCGGAGCGGGTGAGCGAAAACGCTTCAGCACTTCGTCTCGAAACGACAGTTCGCGGCGATCGGCGTCCCAATGCGGACGATCGCCGACGGGCAGCAGCCGACCGTTCTGCTCCTCCCGTAGTCCGCCGTGCGTGGCGTCGCGAACGAAGCGTTCGGCCCAGGAGGCGCCCGATGACGAAAGCACGAAGCAGCTCTTTTCGCGCAGCAGCCGGCCGCCGGGGCACTGAAACGTGCGCCGCAGATCACTGGCCCGAGTTTTTTCGATGCCGTGCTCCAGCAGTCCCCGCGCGATCAGCCAGCGGAGGTCGTTGTGCGTAGCGCCGGCGCGAGCCAGGTCGTCCCACTCCACCGCAAACTCCCACGGGGTAACGCCGAGTTCGTTGGCGTAGTCGCGGGCCTGGTGCAACACCGCGAGCGTGGCGGCAAGCCGAGGCGGCGGATAAGGCGAAAGCGGCGCAGGCGAAGCGATCAGGCAGGCACACATCGAAGCAACCCACTGCGAAGGCTGGTTCGCTCCGCTCGACTGAGTTCGCGGGCGGAGCTATCACGCACGTACGACGAAGCGTTCGTCGCACGAGCAGCAACCTAACGAAGGGGTGTGACAACTAGCTGTCACCGCGCGCCGGAGTGGCGGCGAGATTCTCCCGAAATCTCCACGACCACAGAGAAGATCGCGCCGCGGGCCTCGCATTCGCCTGAGCAACGTCGATTCGTCGCGCAGGGAAAATTCGCCGTCAGAGCGAGCTCGAACGAAGCGCCGCGGAGGGAAGCTGCAGCGGGAAACCGATGGGGGCAAGCAGCCAGTGCCTGGTTGCTCGTGAGAGCGACCTTAGTCGATCACGCCAGCCGCGTGGCGCGGTGGGCGACGTTGGCGCATCGCGCAACACTTGAACGACGCCGCCGGTCCAGAGTCCGTCGTCGTCAAACGCTTCTTCGAGCCACGGCGTATTCGCGGCTTGCACCAAACAGCACATCGATCCTTGGCAACTCATGAGAATTCCTCCTTCTCGCGTTTCTGCCGCTGAACTCTTGAACCTTCGAGTCCTCGTCGGCGCTCATTCTCCGCTTGTAGTTAAAGCAGGCGTCGTGCCTTATCACGTGCGCAATGTTGGTAGCGAGAGTTAAGGCTTGCGGCGGCAAGCAGAAGCGAATCGTGGGAGTTGCGTTTGAGATGAAGTGTCTGCCTGCGTGGTCCCTTCATTCTGCACGTTGCCGACAACGGTCCCTTGCAAAATGCAGGGCAAGTTCCGCTGTGCTCCACGAACAAGAATTGCGCAACTCTTGACGACCGGGTCACTTGGAGGTCGCCCATGGCCTTTGGCGCAGACGTTGCATTACACGAATCCGTCCCCGCCGAACGTCGCCAGCCACAATGCTCGTGCGGGATGCCCTGCGTTCCCTCACAAACGATGGTTCACCATGTTCGATGTTGCCTTCGTCACCGGCACGCTCGCCTTCTTTGCGTTGGCGATCGCGTATGCCCGCGCCTGCCAAGCCGTGTCCGACCAGCGAGCGCTCTCATGACCTTCGAAACGTGGGTGGGCCTACTGCTCACCGTGGTGCTGCTCATGTACCTGCTCTACGCGCTGCTGTGCCCGGACCGGTTCTAAATTCGCGGCCATCAGTCGCGCCCCTCGCATAACTTTCTTCTTCCGTGTTCTCCATGACCGTAAACGGTTGGTTGCAGATCGGGTTCTTTTGTCTCGTTGTGCTTGCGATCACCAAGCCGATTGGCGCGTACTTGTTTCGAGTGTTCGAAGGAGCCAGTCCTCCAGGGGAGCGCTGGCTCGGGCCGCTCGAGCGGCTCTGCTACCAACTCTGCGGCGTCGATCCGCGGCGCGAGCAGTCGTGGTATGCCTACGCCGTGGCGCTGCTCCTGTTCAGCGCGCTCGGCGTACTCGTCACCTATGGCCTGCAACGTGCGCAACACCTGCTGCCGCTCAATCCGCAAGGCTTGCCGGCGGTCGGGCCGGAGTTGGCGTTCAATACCGCGGTCAGCTTCACGACGAACACCAACTGGCAGTCCTACGCAGGCGAGTCGACGATGAGCTATCTCACGCAGATGGCCGCGCTCGCCTGGCACAACTTCACCTCGGCCGCGGCAGGCATGGGCGTCGCCTTGGCGATTGCCCGCGGACTCACGAGGAAGCGGCCGGAGGGACCGGCGACCGTCGGCAACTTTTGGGTCGACGTGATTCGCTCACTGCTCTACGTGCTGCTGCCCGCGAGCCTGATCATCGGTCTCTTGCTGGCCGGCCTGGGCGTGATTCAAACCTTCGCGCCGTACCTCGAGTTGACGACTCTCGAAGGCGCCAAGCAAACGCTGGCCCTGGGGCCCGTGGCCTCGCAGGAGGTCATCAAGGAACTGGGCACCAACGGCGGCGGCTTCTTCAACGCCAACAGTGCGCATCCCTTTGAAAGTCCGTCGCCGCTGACGAACTTCCTCGAAATGGTGCTGATCTTCGCCATTCCGGCCGGCCTGACTTACACCTACGGCCGCATGGCCGGCAACCAGCGCGAAGGCTGGGCAATCTTCGCCGCCATGGCCGCCCTGTTCTTGGTCGGCGTAGGCGCGGCCTACTGGGCCGAGTCGCAACCGAATCCTGCGCTCGCAGGCATCGAGCAGAACGGACTGCAGATCGACCAAGCGGCCGGCAACCTGGAGGGCAAAGAGACTCGCTTTGGCGTGGCGAACTCGGCGCTCTTTGCCACGGTCACGACCGCCGCCTCCTGTGGGGCGGTGAACTCCATGCACGATAGTTTCACGCCGCTCGGCGGGCTGGTGCCGCTTGTGAACATTTTGCTCGGCGAGGTGATCTTTGGCGGCGTCGGCGCCGGGCTCTACGGCATGCTCGTGTTCGTGATCCTGGCGGTCTTCATCGCCGGGCTCATGGTCGGCCGCACGCCGGAATACCTGGGCAAGAAGATCGAAGCCCGCGAGATGAAACTCGTGATGCTCTACGTGCTCATCTTTCCGCTCTGCATTCTCGTGCTGGCCGCCTGGTCGAGCGTGGCTGGCTACGGCGTCTCGAGCTTGAACAACGCCGGACCGCACGGGCTGACGGAGATCCTCTACGCCTATACGAGCGGCACGGGCAACAACGGCTCGGCCTTCGCGGGGCTCAACGCCAACACGCCGTGGTGGAACGTGACGCTGGCGCTTGCCATGCTTGCGGGCCGATTCCTGATGATCGTGCCGGTGTTGGCCTTGGCCGGGTCGATGGTCGGCAAGAAGACGGTTCCGCCCGGCCCCGGCACCTTCCCCACCGGGAGCGCGCTGTTCACTGCGTTGCTGGTGGGGGTGATCGTGATCGTGGGCGCGCTCACGTTCTTCCCGGCCTTGGCCCTCGGCCCCATCGTTGAACATTTCCTGGCCCAAGCGGGCCGTTTGTACTAACTGGAGTTAACTGCCATGGGCGGCCCCCGCGCCAAGGCGATTTCGCTGTTCGATCCGAGCATCCTCCGTCGCGCCACTTGGGACAGCTTCGTCAAGCTGCTGCCCCAGCATCAATGGCGCAACCCGGTGATGTTCGTGGTGCTCGTCGGCAGTGCGCTAACGACCCTTGTCTTTCTGCGCGATCTCGTGTCGCCGGCGAGCGACGCCGCACCGCTCGTGTTCACCGGCTCGGTGTGCCTGTGGCTTTGGTTCACGGTGCTGTTCGCGAATTTCGCCGAGTCGGTGGCTGAGGGCCGCGGCAAGGCGCAGGCAGATTCGCTGCGCAAGCTGCGAACGGATACGCAGGCCCGCAAGCTCGAGAATGGCCGCGAAGTGGCCACGCCTGCCTCGGCGCTCCGCAAGGGCGATCTGGTCGTCGTCGAAGCTGGGCAGTTCGTTCCCGGCGATGGCGAGATCACCGAAGGCATCGCCAGCGTCGACGAGTCGGCGATCACCGGCGAATCGGCGCCGGTGATCCGCGAGAGCGGCGGCGACCGTTCGGCCGTCACCGGCGGCACGCGCGTGCTCAGCGACCGCATTGTAGTCCGCATCACCTCAAACCCCGGCGAGTCGTTCCTCGACCGCATGATCGGTCTGGTGGAAGGCGCCGCGCGGCAGAAGACGCCGAACGAGATCGCTCTGCACATTCTGCTCGTCGGGCTGACGATCGTGTTCTTGCTAGCCTGTGCCACGCTCGTGCCGCTCGCGCAGTATTCGGCCATTCACCTGTCGATTCCGGTGATGGTCGCGCTGCTGGTCTGCTTGATTCCAACGACGATCGGCGGGCTGCTCTCGGCCATTGGCATCGCCGGCATGGATCGGTTGATTCGTAAGAACGTGCTCGCAACCAGCGGCCGCGCGATCGAGGCCGCCGGCGATGTCGATGTACTGCTCTTGGACAAGACCGGCACGATCACGCTTGGCAATCGCATGGCGACCGCC
>JAESFN010000311.1_pt1 | contig 55280 bp, 52 predicted proteins | sample 9269411 | NCBI WGS metagenome assembly JAESFN01 (sample SAMN14505399, study PRJNA617100) | algae metagenome | isolation source: Iphinoe sp. HA4291-MV1 and co-occurring heterotrophs from trail next to... | place: USA: Maunawili Falls, Hawaii | collected 2009-07-25
CATTAGTCATTAGTCATTAGTCATTAGTCATTAGTCATTAGTCATTAGTCATTAGTCATTAGTCATTAGTCATTAGTCATTAGTCATTAGTCATTAGTCATTAGTCATTAGTCATTAGTCATTAGTTCTTCTTCTTGTCCTTCTTGTCCTTCTTGTCCTCCTGTCCCCTCATCACCTGCTGTCACCATCTAAAATCTAGAGTAATAGAGTGCCTCCTTTACACACATGACTTTTTGCTATCGTTTACTTTTCCTTTGTATTAGCAGTATTAGCATAGTCACCAGCACCTTTGGGCTGATGTATAATAGCCCATACTCCGCACTAGCACAAACTTCTGTAACTGGTTGCCAGACTTCAGCGCTTGAACGCTTCGGGCGACACAAAGTTGCACCAGGAGAAACTGTGGAGAGTATAGCGCAACGCTACAATCTCACACCAGCTACTATTATCGCTATGAATCCGGCTTTACAAAACAGTAAAGTTGCTATTGGTAGCGAAATTCAAATTCCTCCGTACAACGGGATTGTTATTGAAGTTCCTCCTGGTCAAAACTGGCGACAAATAGCGGCAAAATATAAAATCCGTCCTGATGCGTTATTTGAGGTAAATGGGTGTCAGAAAAATCCCAAGTTTGTGTTTGTTCCAGAGGTAAAACGGTTCCGCGATGGGCGTTCGCGTAGCGTGTCCGACAGGAGAACAGAAGCGGGCGCTCTGCGCCATCGCCCGATAACTGAGTCTTTTCCATCAACTTCTACTCCTAGTAAATTAGCTGGGTATCCGTTAGCGGAAGTCGCAACTGTAGCTTTACCTTATGGATGGCAGACTAATCCTACCAATGGTGAAGTTTTCTTTCATAGTGGTGTGGATTTGTTAGCAGCAAAAGGAACACCTGTGCAAGCGATCGGTGATGGGACAGTCGCTTTTGCCAATGAGCAAGGGACTTACGGTAAATTGGTCATCATCAATCACAGTGGCGGATTACAAAGCCGCTACGCCCATCTTGACAGTATCAAAGTCTCCGTTGGTCAACAAGTGAAAAAAGGAGGCATAGTGGGAACTGTAGGTACAACCGGAACACCTACTACAAACCAACCCCATCTCCATTTTGAAGTGCGTTCTAGCTCATCTTTGGGTTGGGCGGCTCAAGATCCCAAAGGCTATCTTCAGCGGTGAGGTAGTAAATAGCAGTGCTCTGTTTTATGCCGCAATTCCTCATAATAAATGGATGTGTTCTGTTAGAAATACACTATAGCCCAATACTAAGTATTATTCTTCAAACCAACTCAAAATAGATTGAGTTGATTGAACCAAATGCATCCCTGCTGCTGCAAATTTCTCAAATGCTGCATCTGCTGCTTCTGAATAATCCACTACACCAGGAACAACAACAGGAGAAGTACAATCTTCCAGTAAATAAACTTTTTTCGCTAAACTAGAGTCTATCTGTTGAATTTCTGTTAATAAATCATCAACTGTCCAAGCAACACAGTGACTCTTCGCTTGACCAGCAATAATGACAGCATCAAACTCTAACAATTGCTGAATCAAGCGCGTATTCTTGTGTACAATCTGACGTTTATCAAAGCTTTCCAAAATTTCTGGACGTAAGACAGAATAATTTTCTGTTAAAGGATGATTACCTTTTATTTCAAATTGTGTCTGACTATGACGAGCAATGCTGTGGAAAAATACTGCCTCTTCCACAGCAGAAACTAATGCATGACCAATACCACCCAGCATAGAATGATAGGGCCAAATGGTTAGCGGATATTTGCCATCTTGACTAAGCTGCTTAACGTAGTGGTAAGCGTGTTTTTCTAAAAATTCATACTTGTATCCCAGACTGTAAGCAACTCCTGGGTTTACTTTCCAAACACCTCTTTCAATATCTGCTGGTGTGATACTAGTAGCACCTGGAGTTGGGTGTTCACCTGCAGTATTAATCCAAAAAATGGGATGAAAAATTTGCATTGCTGTATGGGTATCCAGAGTGGGAATAATTTTAGTAATTTCCTCCAAATTATGATAGATAAACTCACACAAGCGGACGTTATCATCTACCGCACCTGTTCCAGATTTACCTCCTACAAATAATTCAAATTCGGGAATGCAAAATGTGTTTTGTATATCAATTAAAAGTAAACAAGTGCGTGTTTTATCTTCTAATATTGGTTTGATATTATATTTCTTTGCCCATGCTCTCGCTTCTTTTGCGCGTTGTTGGTAAGGTACGCGCCAGACATAACCGATTTCTTCAAAGTTGAAATATGAAGGAATGGGTAGTTGAGTTTTTGTTGGGGAGTTCATAGTTAAATTGAAAACTCAAGGTATCTAAAGGGTAGCTTAGTAACAATAAACTCTTGTGTTATTGCTATCTATCTTCAGCCCAACAATCTCTGCCGTTCAGCTATTCGCTCATCGCTATTGAACCGTAGTAATATTGCGGTTGTGCGTCCCTCTGGTGTTAACCCCATAATCCTGGAATCTTCTATTAAGAAATGTTTATCCCATTTCTGTGTACGTGGGTTAAAGAGAAAACTGAAGGCTCCTGTCTGTGGATCAAATGAACCTAGATCCGTCCCTTTGTAACGATTACAGCGCCAACAAGCTAAAGCTAGATTATCAGCATTGGTAGCACCACCATGTTTTACTGCAATCACATGATCCAGCTCATGTGGGAAAAAGGTAACGTCTGCTGGAAGTAAACAATATTCACACCTGTCATTAGCTCGTTGTTCAACTTGTCGTCGGAGCACAGGACTGATGTAAGTCATAATGTACTGGGAAGATTTCTTAAGTTGCCAGCTTTGAGCATAATTACTAAATGCTCAATCCGCTCATACTCGTCAAGCTCTACACGCTCTTGCTCTGTGATTTCCTTGTTTTTGCTGCGTTCTATAAGAGTCTGCAAACGCTGTTGCATTTCAAGTGTGGGACGAAAGGTAGCGATTTGTTCAGGTGTGGGATTACTGGCAATAAAATTCAGAATGTAGCGGTAGATGTGGGCTGGTAGTGGTGGTTGTTGCAAACTTAGAGCTAGAAGTTCTGGAAGGCGATCGCCTACTAGCTCCAATTGCTGAGAAAGTTCTTCCGGTAGTTCAATAGTAATTTTAGGCACAGTGCCGCCTTTTTTAACATTCTTTCCATTATTTTATCGTAACCGTTCACGGGGGGGTCAAAAAAAATGACCTGTATGAAATCCACGAAATCAGTACGAAAACAAGTCTAGAATTGATTTTTTCGGTTATTTTTGAGTAGTCAAAAGTGCTACAGTAGTCGAGAAATTGTCATTTAGACACTTTAGACCCTATTCGCGCCTCCGATAAATCACCCGAAATCCTTGCTTAACAAGGGTTTTAGAAGTTAGGCTCATGTTCTACACCCCCTGAACGGTTACATTTTATCTAGCTTTTACTCGTTTCCATACTAAGCAGCGAAACAAGTATTTCTTTACCCATGCTCTCGCTTCTTTTGCACGTTGTTGGTAGGGTACGCGCCAGATAAAGCCGACTTCTTCAGAGTTGAAATGCGCAGGAATAGGTAGTTGGTTTACTGTTTGGGTGTTCATAGTGAAATTGCAACCTCTAACTAAACCACTATAAAAGCTTGCTGTATCTAAGCAACTTGAATAGGTTCATAGTGTAGAACCATCAACTGTTCAGCCTTTAGAGTAAGCATAATTTCAGAAGTTAGAGCAAGGGCAGATGCAAAACACGCGCTTTATGTTTACCCTTAAAATGTTTAGTATTGAGACAATAATCCCGGAGTTTTTCTATCTCTACAACCACTCGCTCAGAATAGGGAAGTTTCACTAAATCGTATTTAGGATGAGTCTATTAATAACTCATAACTGGTAAACTTACTTAAAAGTTGAAAATCCGCAGCGTTCTAAAGTAGAAATAAGAGGTTCTATTCCTGCTAAAAGTTTAGAACCAGCAGTCGGGATGCTTTCTTGTAAAGTATTGTATTTTTGTGTAGCTTCATCTTGTAGACTAAAACCATGAAAACACATCGTTAATGAAAAACATATTACAACGCTAGCTAAAACTAATCCAACAATATTTGTGATTTTGTCGATTTTGTCAAGCTCAATCAAAAAAAAGTAAATTATTGCAATCCCACCTAAACCAACAACTAAACTCCAAAATCCCCGTCCCAAATACTCACCTGATTTAAGACGCAAAGACTCAATAGACTCATCAGATTTTTGTGGTAATGGTAAAATCCCAGGCAGAGCTGGAAGCTGACTTTTCCCGTTAAGTCGGAAACCATCGAAATAGCAAGGGTTTCACACCCAAGTCTCTTATCAACAAGTTAATTTTAATGACAATGAATCACGAGAGAATAGGACTTTGGGATAGGGGCAGCCGTAAGCGATCGCTCCGCCAAAAAGATAACGGGAAAAGTCAGAGCTGGAAGATGTCCTTTTGGGGCGTCTAATTTGTAAGAAATAGATTCGTATTCAATCCACCCTACTTTTTCACGAAATTGATTGAAAGCATTAGCATCACGGGCACCTTGTTGATGTACTATTTCCTCAAAAAGAGTTTTTTGCACGCTAAAACCAAATCTAGTATGTTCTTTCTCAAATTTCTCAAAAAACGATGGAGGCTTATAATATCTAGAATATTTCTGCCAAAGACTATCTATAACTTTTAAATCTTCACAAGGTAATTGTGCAAGACTTTCTTTGGTAAACCAACCTTCAGACTCTCGATTTACTAATTGAAGCATTAACTTCACTGTAGTATCGTTAGCTTCTTTCCAAGCTAATGTTTTTAACTGGTTTTCTAAGGTACTGTAATTTACTTCTACTTGTGGTTCTGGGGAAGATAAAGGAGTAGAATCAGATCCAGGCTTAGGAAGATTGGCAATTTCAGCTTTTAAAAAAGTCTCAATCGGAATTGCTAAATTCAAACCTGTCTTTTCCTTATCAATTCGATCGCCTTGTCCGTGAATACCAATCAATTGTCCTTGCGCGTCTAATACCGCACCACCACTCATACCTCGACTGGTGGCATTATTATAAATTAATTCATAACCTTCTTGAGAAGATTGCCTACCCACAATATTGCCAGAAACTACTAATGTAGTGCGTCTGGGAATGGCTACACTAGGTTCTGGCGCACCAGCGACATAGACATTTTTACCAGAAGTAGCTTGTTGAGAATTACCAACAGTAGCTATATTGTAATCTTGGTTGCTGCTAAAGCTGACTACTGCCAAATCCACATTTGCAATAGGAACAATTACATCATTGCTATTAATCTCATATCGCGTTCCATCTGGTGCGATCGCCAAACATCCGACAGCAGAATTCTCAAAAACGTGTTTAGCAGTGAGAACATAGTAAGTATTGCCTTGACGCTGATAAATTACCCCAGAACCAGAGTTACAACCATCAATTAAAACGGTGATTCCTTTGGCTATTTCACTAATTTGCTCGTAATTGAGAGCATTAGCAATCTGGGGTAATAGGACGCAGAGGATAGAGATAATCAGAATAACAAAAAATTTTATCTTAGTCATTATTCACTTTGTTAAAATCTATCATTTCTCTCCAAATAGCGATTAACCAAGGCTTCTAAAGAAACGAATTGTGTAACTCTTCCTTTCTCGTTGATAGTATTATCAGATCCCTTTACTTGTGCAAAATTAGTTATTTTCGCTAAAACCAAACTTGGGTTTTTCGCATTTACCTTATTCAGAGTAAAAATCATATTTTGGCGATCGCAGTCTTTCTGGTCTGCATTAATAACACAAATGACAGTCTCACCAGAATCTACTTTACCAAAAGTTAAATTTAAACCATTTAATCTGCCTCCATTTTTTGCCACTATTGTTGTCAGTTTTCCTGAAACGTGATAGCAGCGTCTCTCTGGAGTCCACTCGTCAAATTCTTTCGTTTGCCAGTTAAAAATCGGCTCACTGGAAGTAGCTTCTCCTCTTTTGGCGATAGTTACCCAACCACCTTTTTGTTCGGCACAATTAAAAACAGTCGGTTCTTTTTCAGAGGCTGACAGCTTAGAAGAACAAGCGGTGGTACCAGATAGCATGAAAATTGTGGCTATAATTTGAGCCGTAAGTTGATATTTTCTGAGATTCATGGTCGCACATAACCAATCTAACTAATCTGGCTTCAAGACCTCAAATTAAATCTAATCTAGCTATATTAATCCTCGATAGTAACAAGAGATTTAGTCCCATACATCTTTAGTCGATCATAAACTTTTTTGAAAAAGGCGATCGCTAATCAGGAAGCACGCAGGAAAAAGTGCTATATGTTACTTAATTTATTAGTTAAACGTATTGCTTTTTGAACAGTTTCACGCATATGAAATAAGGAGAAAATGTAACTCTGGCGATTAGAGGTGTTCGTTGGTTAGACACGAGTGTAGCTATTATTACCTATTTATTTGTATAACTTGAAGCTCTTAAAATTAATGTGAAAACCCTTATTTAACTATCATTGTATATTTTGCAGCTATGAATATTACTAGTGGGATAATAGCGTAGTACGGTGTTTGTTAAAGCCGCCTCCATCAAGAATGGAATGTATAACAGATGTTGGTAGCTTGATCACATAAACTATTGGCATTACTGATAGCATCTATCCTTTAGAGGAATTTGAGATTTTGAATTTTGGATTTTAGATGATTCAATAGTCATTTTTACCTGTTTCTCCACTCCCTCTCCCCTTTCACTCATCCTCCCCGTCTTTTCCTCCTCTTTTTTTCAACTTCATCACTCAAATGGGTCCCTGATGTGGCAATCTGGGAAACAGAGTGTTTTCCAACTGGATATCTTTGCTACAAAAAATTTACTTAACGGGATATGCAAACCCTTCCTAAACTAACAAATTCCAACACTGCAAATACTCAACCCACCTTTGACACCACAATCAAACGGCGCAAAACCCGTCCAGTCAAAGTTAGCGATGTCACCATTGGGGGTGGTTACCCTGTGGTGGTGCAGTCAATGATAAACGAAGACACCCTAGACATAGATGGTTCCGTAGCGGCGATTCGCCGTCTCCATAAAATTGGCTGCGAAATCGTTCGCGTTACTGTACCCAGTATGGCTCATGCCAAAGCGCTGGCAGAGATTAAACAAAAATTAATCAAAACCTATCAAGACGTGCCTATTGTTGCTGATGTGCATCACAATGGCATGAAAATCGCTTTGGAAGTCGCCAAACATATAGAGAAAGTGCGGATTAATCCGGGGTTATATGTGTTTGAAAAGCCAAACTCCAATAGAACAGAGTACAATAGAGCTGAATTTGACGAAATTGGCGAAAAAATCCGCGAAACTTTGGCACCATTGGTCATTTCTCTGCGTGACCAAGGCAAAGCTATGCGAATCGGAGTCAATCACGGTTCCCTTGCTGAAAGGATGCTGTTCACCTATGGTGACACTCCCGAAGGTATGGTGCAATCAGCAATAGAATTCATTCGCATTTGTGAATCTTTGGATTACCACAACTTGGTCATTTCCATGAAAGCCTCACGAGTACCAGTCATGATAGCCGCCTATCGCCTCATGGCACAGCGGATGGATGAATTAGGTATGAATTATCCCCTGCACTTGGGTGTCACTGAAGCGGGGGATGGCGAGTACGGACGGATTAAATCCACTGCTGGTATTGCTACCCTCTTAGCCGATGGCATTGGCGATACAATTCGTGTGTCACTAACGGAATCACCAGAAAAAGAAATCCCCGTATGCTACAGTATTTTGCAAGCTTTGGGATTGCGGAAAACAATGGTGGAGTACGTTGCTTGTCCCTCCTGTGGACGTACATTGTTTAACTTAGAAGAAGTTTTGCACAAAGTCCGCGAAGCTACTAAACATCTCACTGGACTCGATGTAGCGGTTATGGGGTGCATTGTCAATGGACCCGGAGAAATGGCTGATGCTGATTACGGTTATGTTGGTAAAACCCCTGGATATATTTCTCTCTATCGTGGGAGAGAAGAAATTAAAAAAGTTCCAGAAGAAAAAGGAGTCGAAGAATTGCTCAACTTAATTAAGATAGATGGACGTTGGATAGATCCATAAATTTTGCGATAAGTTTTGTACCGCCGACATAGGTAGTCGCCGGATGACAAAGCATTTTTATGAAATAAAAAAATATGCTCAGTCCGTACACTAAAACCCTGTGTTAGATTGAGCATACTGACTATAAAACTTTCCGTCTGACGCAACTGTCATTATGGTAATTACAAGAAGTGGACTTGTTTTGGGTGCTACAGCGGTGACACTGACAACAATTGCAGTCACTAGCCTAGGCATTCACTCACAGGGACAGGCTTTATTTAAAGAAAGTCCTAAGGAATTAGTAGATGAAGTCTGGCAAATTATTAACCGCCAATATGTAGATGGTACCTTTAATAAGGTAGATTGGCTGGCTGTTCGTAAAGAGTACTTAAACAAGTCCTACAGTAACAAGCAAGAAGCTTACAAGTCCATCCGGGAGATGCTGAAGAAGCTAGATGACCCCTACACCCGGTTTATGGACCCAGAAGAGTTCAAAAACATGCAAGTAGATACCTCTGGAGAACTGACAGGTATTGGTATCCAAATTGGTTTAGATGAGAAAACCAAGAAGCTGACTGTTATTGCGCCCATTGAGGATACACCTGCCGAAAAAGCCGGCATCCTAGCAAAGGACATTATAACTAAAATCAACGGCAAAAACACGGAGGGTATGGATACCAATCAGGCAGTATCCTTGATCCGAGGTGAGCCAGGAACAATGGTCAACTTGACAGTTCTGCGGAGTGGTCAAGAAAAAGAATTCAAAATTACAAGAGCGAAGATTGAAATTCATCCAGTAGAGTATTCCCAAAAGCAAACTCCAGCAGGCAATATTGGCTATGTTCGCTTGAAGCAGTTCAGCGCTAACGCTTCTAAGGAAATGCAGCAAGCAATCAGAAATTTAGAAACTAAGCAGGTAGCTGGTTATGTTTTGGATTTACGTAATAATCCAGGTGGTTTGCTTTTCTCTAGCATAGAAATTGCCCGGATGTGGATGACTAACGGCACGATCGTCTCTACTAAGGGGCGCTTGGCAGAAGAAGTAGAACGAGAAGTGGCAAATGGGCGTGCTTTGACAAATAAACCGCTAGTGGTGTTGGTGAATAAAGGTTCAGCAAGTGCCAGTGAAATTCTCTCAGGAGCCTTACAGGATAACAAGCGTGCTGTTTTAGTCGGTAGTCAGACCTTCGGCAAAGGCTTAGTGCAATCAGTGCGTCCTCTAGACGATGGTTCAGGGCTGGCGGTGACAATTGCTAAATACTACACTCCCAATAATCGTGATATTAATAAGCATGGGATCGACCCAGATGTCAAGGTGGACTTGACGGATGCTCAGCTACAGCAGTTGTGGCTCAAAGAGCGCAACAAAATTGCCACCCTACAAGACCCTCAATTTGCTAAAGCTGTGGAAGTGTTAAGCAAAGAAATTGCACAGAAAGGCAACACTAGGGCGGAAAAAAATTAAAAAGTCAAAAAAGTTTTTTCGACTTTTAACTTTTGACCTTACACTGGTTGGCATTTACCAGCCCTAATGAGTCCTACGCGGCGGGCAATAGCCTCTCCTTGAGAAGTAAACGGTCCCCATTGCTCGGTGATTTCTGGATTATTTTCCTCAGTTGCTTCGTCGCTGGGGACTATTTCGCAATGACCAGCAGGACGCTTGATAATGTACCAAGTTTGTGTATCGTCGCTCATGCGTTGTCTCAAAATGCGTTTTGTACTGAAGAGATTTTACGCTTTTGGGGTGATCGCTTAGCGCTTCCATTAGGAAATCGTCACACTGAATGAGTGGCAGCAACCCTATACTAAAAGCAGTTATGGTAGTTATTTAAATCTATGTTGGCAATACCAATCATTTGCAAGCAGTATGTTGAGTGGAGAGAAAACGGTTTTTGGATTATGGAAAGCCGTGTTTCCCTAGACTCGATTGTTTATGCTTTCTTAAATGGCACGTCACCTGAAGGTATTGTTCAGAGTTTTCCAGTATTAACGCTTGAGCAAGTATACGGTGCGATCGCATTCTACTTGGCAAATCAAGAAGCAATTGATGCTTACTTGAAAGAAGGTGAAGCTGAGTTTGAGAAACTGCGTTTAGTGGCGCGTGAACAGAATGCAGCATTGTATGAGAAGTTGGCTGCTGCAAAAGACCAACGTTAATGATAATTCGTTTTCAAGCAGATGCTGACTTTAATCAAAACATAGTCACAGGTGTTTTGAGACGTGAACTAACTATAAATTTTCAAACAGCTTTGACAGCAGGTTTGGAAGGAGTGCAAGATAAAGAAGTGTTAGCAATTGCAGCAAAAGAAGGGCGAATTCTTGTTTCTCATGACCGCAGAACGATGCCCCTATTCTTTGCGGAATACATTTCAACTCAGACTAGTTCAGGAGTCTTGATTGTGTCTCAGGATGTATCGATACAGGAGGCTATTAATACTTTAATCCTGATTTGGGCAGCTTCCAATGCAGAAGAGTGGATTAATCGAATTGCGTTTGTACCTTTTTAAGGAATAGCTAGTTTGGAAGATACAAGGACACCCACCAATAGAGGTGTCCCAATATCATTACCTAAATCAGCAACTCTAAAAATCAGAGAATTTTAGATGAATCCAAAATCTAAAATCCAAAATTATTTACCATTGCCGTTACTACCATTGCCATTACCAGAGGCAAGAATGCGATCGGCAATTCTATCAGGAACTTCTTGAAGATGGTCGTATTCCCAATGGAAAGAACCAACACCAAGAGTGAGCGATCGCAATTCCACAATAAAGTTTTGCATTTCTGCTTGTGGTAGGTAAGCGACGACACAGTCCCATCCTTGCCAATCATGTATGCCTTCGTAACCTAAAATCTGACCCCGCCTACCAGTCACAAGTTGCAGCACTTTGGCGGTGAATTCATTTGGAGTAGAGACTTGCACACGGAGAATAGGTTCTAGTAAAGTGGGTTCACACTTAGGCATTCCCGTTTGCATGGCAAGACGGGCAGCTTGCTTAAATGCTTGCTCAGAGCTATCAACAGTGTGGTAAGAACCGTTCGTTAGGGTTACCGCCACATCCACAACCGGGAAACCCAATGGACCGTGTGACAGAAACTCCCGCACACCGATTTCCACACCAGGAATGTACTGCTTGGGAACGACACCACCAACAATAGTTTCACTGAAGTTAAAGCCTTCGCCGCGTGATAATGGCTTAATGTCAAGATAGACATCGCCAAACTGTCCATGACCACCGCTTTGGTGTTTATAACGCCCGTGAATGGATGATGCCCCTTTACGAATGGTTTCTTTGTAAGGCACTTGCGGTAAGTGCGTAGTCATCGGCAGATTATACTTGCGGCGCAGTCGGTCTAGTGCGACTTGCAAATGAATCTCGCCTTGACCCCACATGATAACTTCGTGAGTGTCGCCGTGTTGCTCCCAAGCAAGAGAGCAGTCTTCTTCCAACAGCTTGGTGATGGCACTACTGAGTTTAACTTCATCGTTGCGCTTTTCGGGGGTAATCGCCAGAGCATAAACTGGTTCTAGGTGCTCAGCTTTGGGTAATCCTGTCGTCATCTGTTCACAAGAAAGGGTATCTCCAGTCTTGATACCCTCTAAACGGCTGATAGCTACGATTTCACCAACACAAGCTTCATTAATTTGCTGCTGTTGTTGTCCCATGAGGTGGTAAAGACCACCAGCACGAACGCCGTTAAGAACAATGCCATCAGTTAACTTACCCCGCCAAACTCGTACGAGAGATAATTTGCCACCTTGGGGAGTGTAGTAAGTTTTTAGCACTTGCGCCACAGGAGAATCGCCTTTTTGAGCCTTGAAACGACGTTCTGCTGTGGTTTCCGGTTCAGGGGCTTCTCTGAGTAAAGCTTCTAGAAGTGGACGTACACCGTAATCTTGCTCAGCGACTCCAAAGAAAACAGGGACAACCAAATCTGCCCCTAATTCCATTTTCAGGTCTTTGAGAATTTCTTCTTGGGGAGGTTCGATGTCTTCTAAAAGTTCTTCTAGTAAGTGGTCGTCAAAATCTGCTAAGGCTTCGAGCATTTCCGCCCGTGCTGTGTGTTCTTCTTCTTTAAGTTCTTCGGGGAAGGGGATGGGGTCAGCAGGCGCACCTGCATGGTACTTGTATGCTTGTTCGCTCACCAAGTCAATAAAGCCCATGAGCTGTTCCCCTTGCATGACGGGATATTGATGTGCTACCAAGGGACGACTGGAAACAGCTTTGAGGGCATGTAGCGTGTCTAGGACATTGATACTAGCCCGATCCATTTTATTGACAAAGACGAGGTGGGGAATTTCCCAATCGTCAAGGAATTTAAACAAAGGAGCAAGAGTGAGAACTCGGTCTGTGATGGGTTCGCAAACCACAATTGCTGCATCTACTCCCATTAAGGCGTTGTAAGTTTCCTGGGCAAATTCCACACTTCCAGGACAATCAATAAATGTGAAACGAGTGCCGTTATACTCAGTACTAGCGGCACTCACTTCTACACTCATATGGCGATCGCGCGATTCCGCAGCACCATCTCCTACGGTGTTGCCATCCTTAATGCTGCCTTTGCGACTTATTGCCCCTGTAACGAATAACAAACTTTCCATTAATGTGGTTTTTCCACTTAAATATGGACCCACAATTGCCACATTTCGCGAACCCGATTTTACTTTTTCGTTCATACAACCTCCTCTGCAGCTGGACATATCTAGCCGCGTTATTCTAGGTTATTAAAGGTTCAAAGTCTGATGATTCAAAAGATTATCCTGTCTTTAACTTGAGATTATCTCTCCTTTAATATAAGGAGTTGAAAATTGTATTTTCTCGTAATATTTAACGGAACAAACTTTAACGATTACAAAATTTGCTATACAAAATTAAACTTATATGAATATCTTCATGTGTTACACAAACTTTGTAAAGTAAACGTAACTTAAAGTGTTCCAATACAGAAAAATAATGCAAGTCCATCCCTATAAATATCGCCTCCCTACTTTAGTGAGTTTCATATTAGTGGCTCAAAGCCTTCTGTTTCCATCGTCCTCAGCTTCTCCACCTCTTGCTGCTTCTCCATCTCCTCACCTACTGGCGCAATACGTTGATAGCAGCGCTCAAGACTATTTAACACAAGGATTGCAGGCAATTCAGGTGGGGAGAGTACAAGATGCGATCGCTCTATTTATTAAAGCTACAGAACTCGATCCCAATTTAGCCGCAGCTCACTACAACTTAGGACTAGCACTACGACAAGTAGGACAATTACAACCTGCTGCTGATGCATTTTACAAAGCGACACAATCTGATCCCCAGTTTGCCCTGGCTTATGCTAACCTAGGCGGCTCGCTGTTGGAAGGGAGCAATTGGCAGCAAGCTAACGATTACTTGCAACGAGCATTGGAACTAGATCCCAAACTGGGAGTGGCTCACTATAACTTAGGGTTGCTCCGCGAACAACAACGAGATTGGGACAAAGCGATCGCATCCTTTAAAAAAGCAATGGAACTGAGCAAAAATGCACCCGAGCCTACCTATCATATGGGCATATGTTATTTACAACAGGGCAAAACTGATAAAGCAAAAGATGCATTTCGCAAAGCAGTTAAAATCAATCCTAAATATTCAGAAGCTCATTATAATCTCGGTGTCCTTTTGTTTAGCCAAGGTAAGTTAAAAGATGCATTGGAAGCTTTTAGAAAATCTGCAGAAGCAAACACAAAATATGCCAATGCTTATTATGGCGCAGGGTTAGTTTTTATACAATTAAAACAATATCCAGAGGCAGCACAAGTGTTGCAATATGCAAGAGATTTATACAAAGCTCAGAAGAATTTCCAGTGGGCAAACAATGCAGAGAATCTATGGCAACAAATATCAAACCAGAATTATCAACCTCGCTAAATCAGTTAACAGTGAACAGTTATCAGTTATCAGTTATCACTATTTACTGATAACTGTTAAAAGAAAGCTGAGTTAAGAGACAATGAAATTATGAACTGGAATGGCTGGTGTGCAATGAAGTTGTCTTGATAATAATGGAAATGCTCATGAAAAAGCGCCTCAAGAGTCAATTCTTATTTTGCGATCGCTGGCTAGATCGGCATTGGATAGTCCGTAACATGGAGGCATTCCAAGACTTAATTGTGATTGTTCTGTGTTTGGGTTTGTTCGTTATCATGGTGATGCAGCTATGGTCTTTCTTTACCACCCTTGAAATACCTGTAGATTTTAAACACGTCACTGCCAAGATACTATTCATCCTAATTTTGGTCGAGTTATTTCGACTCCTCATGGTGTACTTGCAGGAGCATAGTATTGCTGTTGGGGTGGCAGTGGAAGTGGCAATTGTTTCAGTACTGCGAGAAGTGGTTGTTCATGGAGCGCTGGAAATTTCTTGGGTTCAAACTGCAGCAATTGGCGGCTTATTAGTGATTTTGGGTGGGCTATTATTGGTATGTGCCAAAACACCACACATGGATTGCATGAGTGCCAACACGAAGTTTTGCCCAATTACACAAATTGAGAACGAACAACTGGAAAAAGAGCGTGAATTCAAATATCCACAGCGCTGCAAGGATATTGCTTAAATCAGTGAACAGTTATCAGTAAAGAGTGATAACTGATAATTGTTAAAATCTTCTTCCCAGGTTCTACCTGGGAATGCAATCTCTTAGGTTAACACTTTTCTACTGATTATGTATCGTCGCATACTCTTTTAGGAAGATGAATTCCTCTTTTCGGGTGAGTAGAAGTGAATAAGAAACCTAAAGGAGGGTAAATCTATGGTTCAAACCGCAGGAAACACTCAAACTCAAAATCCCGTAAGCAACCTGGAATATGACTTCCTCACCGTGTTGCATAACAAAGCTGAAGCAATCAAAGCTTATGAAACCTACATCAACGATGCACAGCAAGCTGGTTCTCAACCTTGTGTAGAACTGTTCCAGAAGTTGCGGCAATCTGATATCGAGCACGCACAGGAAATTCGCCGTCACCTTCAGGAAGTGATGCACAAAGGTAAGATGTAAATTCTCAATTAGATCACTTTTTCACGGCAACTAAAGGAGCTAGCACCCTCCCTTGTATCTCCTCCACCAGACGCTACGCGTTCGCTAACGCGAGTGCGTGTACCTTTGGCACTGCGTTTCTGGTGAAAGAGACACGCCAGTTGTCTAATTATGTAAAAATTGACCGCCCATCTAGATAAGATGGGCAGCTTTTTAACACTGATGATTTCTAAACGATTCTTCAACTTTTGCGTCTAGCGACATCTCGCTGACAGCTACTAATGGTTAATTGTTCATTGCCATTAGTATTTCGCAGATAGCAATTGGTATATTCGCCTCAAACCATCATTATATTGAAGAACCGATTCCGGCGTAGGCTCCATAAAAGAAAATACCTAGAACGGTAATTAAGCCTAAACCTGCGATTGTCGCAACAATCCACAGAGGAATTCTGCCACTTCCAGACACTGCTTTCTCTCCTCCCTTCACTAAAAAAATTAATGACAAAAGTTAAAAAATAAACATGGCTCAATAGCCATCATTCCAGTTAGTTAAAGAAGTAACTGGAAAACAGGATACCTAGAACGAAAATCAGTAACAGTCCCAGGTAAAGAGAAGTCCGGTTCAGTTCAACCGGCTGATTATTAGTATTGGGGCTTCTTTCCATAATTTTCTCCTAGCGTTGAATAAATTGCATCGCAGCGATCGCGCCCAAAAAGAACACGGTTGGCACAGCCAAGGTGTGAACTGCCAGCCATCTGACCGTAAAAATGGGATAGGAAACTGGTTGATTGAGGTTACTTCCGCTACTCATGATTTCAAACTACTTGGTGTTACTAAATTGCTCTACTTGTTGTTTTGCATCAAAACGGTTATTCACAATTGGCAATTCCTGCCGTGTTGGTGTGTAATACTCATTGGGGCGAGGTGTACCAAACGCATCGTATGCCAAGCCAGTGCTGACAAATAACCAACCTGCAATAAACAGTGCAGGAATGGTGATGCTATGGATCACCCAGTAACGAACGCTCGTAATGATGTCCGAAAATGGACGCTCTCCAGTAGTACCTGACATCTATACCCCTACCTTCACTAAAGATTGTTATTGAGTTATTGAGATCATTATCCTACAAACAAACTCAACGTCTCAATGATATTATCGTACTGGAATAATCAGCCTCTGACTTGGTAGCAGCGGCAATACTGGGATTGTATTTTAGTAAAACACCGCGATCGCCAATCACAAATCCCTTTTCTGGATTAAAAAAAACAATTTTGTAAAAATTAGCGGGAACTTCTTCAACGTCACGGTCTTTTTCCCAGGTTTTCCCACCATCAGGACTCCGCAGCAAATTACCGCTACCGCCACTGACCCAAATTTCATCAGATGTACGATAAGCCAGATCTAGTAAGCCCCAACTGGTAGCAAGCTCTGGATTTTGAGCTTCCTGCCATTGTTCTGGATTCTCTGGGTCAGTAAACTGTATCTGACCACCCCGTGCTAACATCCACATTTGCCCATTTTCATTAAATCCCATATTTTCTACCCGTCGGGAACTATTACGGTTATGGGGTACCCAAGCATTTAACCCGGGTTCCCAAGTTGAGTAGAAGTTACCCTTTGCAGAAACAGCAACATATTTACCTTCAGGGGAACGTTCTATATTCCGAACCACACCAACGGCTTGTTCTACTTGCGCTTTCCAGTTTTGACCGCCGTTTGTGGTTCTGTATATTGCTCCTACATCCGTCACTATCTCAGCTGTGTTTTGTTCCTGTGCCAAAATACTAACGGGGTTACCTGGTAGCTTTTCACTAAGGGAAATGCGCGACCAAGAACGACCTTCATCAGTGCTGTGCAAAAGTAGAGAAGGTTCTCCAGCTATCCACCCCTCTTTACCTACAAAACTGATAGTGTTAAAACGGTATCTTTGGTCATCCAGTTTTAACTCCAGAGGCTGCCAAGTCGCACCACCGTCTTTTGTTTCCAAAAGAGTGACATTGCTGCCGACCAAGAACCCATGCTGAGGGTCATCTGTAAAGGCAATATCCAGTAGTTTTGCATTTGTTGGGATAGCAATAACTTCCCAAGGATTGTAGCTGGTCGAAGGGACATGACTACAACCAACACACACAAGGATGACCACGAACAAAGCGAGTATTCGTTGGCAAATTTTTGTAATTGGAAGCATCTGTATCTGTTAGTTTTTTGTGAATTCGTGAATTTGTGTATGGGTTTGGTGTAAGGTGGGCATGACCAACTTTGTTAAGAGCGCGTCTTATCGTAAGCCGTAAAGACTCATAAAAAACAAAAAGGCAAGAGCTAAAGCACCAAAAATCAGAAGATTTTTCTGCCCGGGTGTGAGGGTATTCACACCTAAACCGTATTTCAGATTCTCTTCGAAGCCGGATGCCTTACCAGCAGGACCAATGTTCGTAAAAGCATTCTTTGTTGCACCACAAACTGGACAGCGCCAAGTAGAAGGTATTTCCGCAAAGGGTGTCCCTGAGACTATCTCATGCTTTTCGTCCCCTTTCTGGGGTTCGTAAACGTAACCGCAAGAACGGCATTCGTAGCGGTCTGGGGCGGTCGTCACAACAGCTTGTTCGCTCATGGCTATGGGCTTTTGGTGAGAGAGAAATCTTAAATATACGTTAAAAATTATGACATAAATTTGACATCCTCCCACGGCACTTTCGGTGTCGCGCTGAGTTCCAAAGGGATACGCTACTTTGAACGCGCTCATTCCTATAAAACAATCCTTGTAAGGTTTTTCACTTCTTGAGCAAGAACGAATCAAATCATCTCCAGCTGTTGTTTCTTAGGACTCAAGAAAGTCAAATAGATATAATGTAAAAGAAAGTTACAAAAGCACCAAAAGCAGTAGAAACTCATTGTGTTTGTTCTTAGCGGTTACGAGTATCTTCTAGGCTTCTTGATTATCTGTAGCCTAGTGCCTGCCCTCGCTCTATCAGCGTCCAAGCTCCTGCGACCCAGTGGTCGCAACCCAGAACGGCGCACCACGTATGAATCTGGCATGGAACCCATTGGTGGAGCCTGGATTCAATTCAACATCCGCTACTACATGTTCGCGCTGGTTTTCGTCATCTTTGATGTAGAGACTGTATTCTTGTATCCTTGGGCGGTTGCTTTCCACCGTCTTGGGCTATTGGCATTTATTGAAGCGCTAATTTTTATTGCAATTCTTGTCGTTGCCCTAGTATACGCATGGCGTAAAGGAGCTTTGGAATGGTCTTAGATACTAACATAGAGCAGCAGCAAAAAGAGCGCATTCTCAACCCGATTTCGCGTTCTACAGTAACCCAAGATTTGTCGGAAAACGTTATCTTGACCACGGTTGATGACCTCTACAACTGGGTGCGGCTTTCTAGCCTTTGGCCCATGCTGTTTGGTACCGCTTGCTGCTTTATTGAGTTTGCAGCTTTGATTGGTTCCCGATTTGACTTTGACCGCTTTGGTTTGATTCCCCGTTCTAGCCCCCGCCAAGCTGACTTAATCATTACCGCAGGCACAATTACCATGAAAATGGCACCTCAGCTTGTGCGTCTTTATGAGCAAATGCCAGAACCGAAGTACGTGATTGCTATGGGTGCTTGCACGATTACTGGTGGTATGTTCAGTGTGGATTCCCCTTCGGCTGTACGCGGAGTTGATAAACTGATTCCAGTGGATGTTTACTTACCCGGTTGTCCCCCACGTCCAGAAGCAATCATTGACGCAATTATCAAGCTACGGAAGAAGATAGCAAATGATTCGATGCAGGAGCGGAGTCGGATTCAGCAAACCCACCGCTACTACAGCACAACTCACAACCTCAAAGGAGCAGAGCAAATCCATACTGGTCAGTATTTGCGGTCTGAGTCTCGCGTTGCACCGCCGAAGGAATTGACAGAAGCGATCGGTTTACCAGTCCCACCTGCTCTTTTAACTCAAAGGGAAAAGGAGGAACCTAACCGTGGCTGAAGAATCAAAAGCTGAAGAATCGAAATCAGCATCGAAATCAGCACCAGCAGAGGAAAAGGCACTAGTCAAAGCGGGTGTAGTTTCTCAGTGGTTAACAGAAAATGGTTTTGACCATGAGTCTGTTGAAGCAGATCACACTGGTGTAGAGGTTATTAAAGTTGAGCCAGATTTCCTGCTCCCAACTTGCACTGCACTGTATGCTTACGGGTTTAATTACCTCCAGTTTCAATGTGGAATTGATTTGGGACCAGGACAGCAGTTGGTTAGTATGTATCACTTGATTAAAGTCAGTGACAATGCTGACCGTCCTGAGGAAGTGCGTCTCAAAGTGTTCCTACCACGGGAAAATCCCAGAGTTCCTTCGGTGTACTGGATTTGGAAGACAGCAGATTGGCAAGAACGCGAGTCCTACGATATGTTCGGCATTATCTACGAAGGACACCCAGACCTGAAGCGGATTTTGATGCCAGAAGATTGGGTAGGTTGGCCCTTGCGTAAGGATTACGTGTCGCCTGACTTCTATGAACTGCAGGACGCTTATTAGAGCGAGTTGCATTTTAATTCTTAACCCCTCTTTGCGATTTGTTGAAGAGGGGTTGTTTTTTTCGCGCATTCGGCGCAGCCGTTCTCGCAGAGTAGGCGAGCCAGTACTACAGGAGGTTTCCCTCTCCCAAGGGGAGACGCTGAGTCCTCCGGACACGCGCAAGGGACGCGAACCGTAGATATAGCAGTGGACAGAAATCTTAGGACATCTGAGAAAAGTTATCCTAGAGCGTCAGTCCACTAGAAGTATTTGACGTAAAATGCAAAATATGCATGTTGTTTAAATTGAGCATGTAGGCTTTCTGTTTTAATGCGATCGCTAAAAACCAAACCTAAATATTTAGCTCAAAATAGGTGTTTTATGCTAATGCATATACTAAAGTTTTTGTCAATCTATACTTAGTGGACTGGCTCTCTAGAGGATAAGCCAAGAACCTTCGTCCTAATCAGCTTGGTGACTGCTATATCTAAACGCAAGTCGGTGCATTGTTAATGCATCGGGTCGCATTGTTAATGCATCGGGTCGCATTGTTAATGCATCGGGTCACATTGTTAATGCATCGGGTCGCATTGTTAATGCATCGGGTCGCATTGTTAATGCATCGGGTCGCATTGTTAATGCATCGGGTCGCATTGTTAATGCATCGGATTGCATTGTTAATGCATCGGCTTGCATTGTTAATGCATCGGCTTACATTGTTATAGCAGTGGACACAAATCTTAGGACATCTGGGAAAAGTTATCCTTTGAGGATAAGCCAAAAACCTTCGTCCTAATCAGCTTGGCGACTGCTAAGTAGGAAGACATAATTAAACGTAAAATGCGCTGCGTCAGAAACTCGGTTTCTTAAGTGTTAAGTTTATTTTGGTGGACTTAGTCTACCGAGGGATAACCGCTCCCATGCTCCCGTTGAAGTAGAAAGTTAGCTCTTGCTGATTCTTCAGTTAAGTTCAGTCTAACAGTTGCAGAAGTTATTATAGTTAGCACGTTATACGCAATAATCCAATGTCTGAAGATTTGTTAAAGTCTTTTCAGGAAGCATATAGAAATTTGGAACTTTTGCCGCTTGTGGAATCGAACGACCTGTACAGATTCAGAGTCGATTATGGTGAGGAGATTATTGAAGAATTAGAGCAATTAGTTGAAGATAGTCCTAGTGCTGACGGCAAGATTATCTTTACGGGACATCGTGGTTGTGGTAAGTCCACTTTGTTGGCTGAGTTTAGTAGACGATTACATAACCGCTATTTTGTGGTTTCGTTTTCTATCGCTGACACAATAGAAATGTCGGATGTTAATCACATTAACATTTTGTTTGCCATTGCACTCAATCTCATGTCTGAGGCGGAAGCACGCCGAGTGGAAATTCCTCAATCGACTAAAGACCCTCTTTATAAGTGGTTTGCTAAGCGCACTCGCACTGAAGAAACGAAGTTTCAAGGAGAAGCTTCAACAGGCTTTGATTTTTTTAAATTAATTAGTACCAAGTTGAAGGTAGATTCTACCATTAGATATGAAATTAAGCAAGAATTTGAACGTAAATTATCAGATTTAGTTGCTAGAATTAATGAAATAGCTGCTTTGATTCAATTAGCATCAAAGAAAGAAATTTTAGTTATTATTGATGATTTAGATAAACTTGATTTAGCAAGAGTTAATGAAATTTATCAAGATAATATCAAGGCTTTGTGCCAACCTAATATCCGGATAATCTATACCATACCAATAGCTATCATCCGCGAAACTTTTCTCAGCACACTCATTGCCTCGGAAACAAATAATCAAATTGTGGTCATGCCTGTCCTGAAAATTTTTGAGAAAGGTAAAAATCGTTTGCCCGATTCTTTACCGCGTCAGGAAGCAACAGATGTTTTGTGTGAAATCTTAAAAAAGCGGATGGCTGCTGATTTGATTGAAACTAACACTGCTGAAAAGATAGTTGTCAAAAGTGGCGGAGTGCTGCGAGAGTTAATTAGAATTGCCAATGAATGTTGTCGCATTTGTTTAAGGTTAATCAGGCGTAAAACAGAGGCAAAAGTCATTATTGATGATAGTGTTCTAGAGCAAGCAGTTACTAAAATACGTAATGACTTTGCTATTCGCTTAGGCAAAATTGATTATGAGATTTTGCAAAATACTTATCAAAATTTTATGCCTGATGACCCAAAACAACCAGAGTTTTTAGATTTGCTGCACGGGCTGTACGTCCTGGAATATCGTAATGATGAGCCTTGGTACGATGTTCACCCGGTTGTTGTAGAAACTTTGAGAAGGCGGGGTTTAATTAATGGAAACTAGCGAACCTTACCCTCAATCTATCTTGGTAAACTCAGAGGAAAACCAAACAGAATTTGTTCAGACAAATCAAGAATTATTAGATGATGAAGAAAATCAAGATGCTTACGATGATTTAATCGTCAGCATTGAGGCAAAAGAACAGGGATTAAACTTGCTGATTGGGGTTTGCGATGATGCTAACTTTCGCGATCGCATTATTTCCCAGTACGAAGCTGAACTACAACCCCGCTTCCGTCCCTATCAAGTGACACTGGCGCGAGGTGAACCAAGTCTCAAGGCTGCTATTAACCAACTCGTAGAAAAAGAAGAATATCTCCGTCAGTGTAACCCGGCTGTGATAACTGTAACGGGTGTAGAACAACTTTATTTTCTCAGACTGGGCGAGGAACGTTCTGAACAGGAGAAATTTTTCGGGTATTTGCAGTGGACACGGGAAGCTTTGCGTGAGTTTCCTTATGCCATTGTCTTATGGGTGACTAACCAAATTCTTGTCAACCTGAGTCAGAAAGCCCCAGATTTTTGGAGTTGGCGTAACGGTGTCTTCCGGTTTGTCTCTAAAAAAACGAATGCTGTTCCTGGTAAGGAGATTGAACCGATCCGCTTTGCCTTCAGCGATGAATTAGCCGATACAGATAAAGATAACCCCTACTTCTTGCCCATAGAAGATTTACAAAAGTTAATCGATAAAATTGAACAGGAAAGAGGAGTAAAAGACGCTAGCTTGGCGACTTTGTATTCAAGGTTGGGGCAAATATACAGAATAAGGCTAGAGCAGGGTGAGGCTCAGAATTACAAAAAAGAACAAGACTTAGCAATTAAATATCTTCGTAAGGCTGTTGAACTGCAAAAAGAATTAGACTTGCATAGAGAATTAGCCACGAGCTTGAATAACCTGGCATATCTTCACTTCTCCCAAGGAAGATACACAGAAGCCGAGCCACTGTACCAACAAGCTTTACAACTTACACGACGTCTGCTGGGAGAAGAACATCCCCATGTCGCCTCTAGCCTCAACAACCTGGCGGGACTCTACCGTTACCAAGGAAGATACGCAGAAGCTGAACCTTTGTACCAACAAGCATTGGAACTAAGGCGACGCCTGCAGGGAGAGGAACATCCTTCTGTCGCCACTAGCCTCGATAACCTGGCGTTACTCTACTTTTTCCAAGGAAGACACACAGAAGCCGAACCGCTTTATCAACAAGCTTTAAACATTTGTGAGCGACTCTTGGGTACGAATCATCCCCATACTGTCACTGTGCGTAAAAATCTTGAAGGACTGCGCGCTGCAATACATTCGTATGGTTAGACTCGTCATTAGACTTCTTGCACTCATTCGTTCTTTTTGCGTTCTTCTTTGCGCCTCTGCGTCTTTGCGTGAGACAAAAAATATTTATACAGAAGTTCTATTATACGCCGTAGAGCGATCGCTATATGCAAAGAGTGCAAGTGACGCTTGGCGACAAAATGCTTCATCCGAATGCGATGCTCCTTTCTTGCGGAACGCTACGCGAACAGGAGCCGCCAAGGGCGATCGCAATTTTTGATAAACATTTTAATTTTTTGTGGGATGAGCGTCTCGCCATAGGTGTCAACTTAAGGCATCAGCCACCCCACAACACTTATATTGCACTAAGCGCGGGAACCGCTATAGTCTAAGCAATATCTTCGCGTTCTATGTATACCAACAAAAACGCAAATGTTACAGCTGGAAGAACCCAAACAATGACCGGAACGAAGATGGAAGACACATATGAAGCCGCGTACATGAGGATGTGAGGCAAAAGTGAAGCTGTGTACATAAGATTCCTATTAAATCAAACGACAATTCAAGAAGAGCTTACTGCAAATTTCGCTTAATTTTTTAAATTCTAACGATTTTTAACACAGCACCTTTCAAAAGAAGGACTGTTCAAATACCGAAAACTTCGTCTAGCTGCAAGGTGGGTAAGCCTGGAGGAATCACAGTCCGCTGGATAGAGACTTTGTGGCTTTCCTGCTGAGTCACCGTGTTCAGTGCGATCGCCTCCAAGCGAATTTCTAAACACCCAAAAGGAACGATCACAGAAGTCATGTCTTCCAACCATCCAGCAGAGTTAGGTAGCAAATTTGTCAACAAACGCGGTTCATCTATTAACCAACGAGTTTGACAATCCTCAACCCATAACTTCACAACCACTTCAGGACTCACTGTCGGTAACTGCACGCGTATCCTCACAGATTTTCCAGATATAAGCTCGCCTGATGGTAAATGTAGTTGCGGAACTGGTAACGGTTCCGTGATTTCTACAACGACAGGTAAACAAACAGATACCTCTGATATTGATTCTTCCTGTTTGTCAGGCTGATTTTTGAAAGTCTCAGCTTCATCGAATGTATTTTCGACAACGATTTCCTGTGCCAGCCTAGCCGACAATGTTCGCTCATGACGGGAGGATGAGGGAGTGTTAGCGCAGCGAGCCGTGGGCTGGGAGTGAGAGAGTAAGGAGGATGGGGAAGATTCCAAATTTTGAATTTTGAATTTTGTTAGCGCAGCGGAACGCAGTCCATTTTGAATTGATTTGTCCCCTTGAGTCTCTATAGCAACCTGTTCCTCCACCTCCGTGTTCACCTCATCAGACAGTTGATCTTGGCTGGAGATTGTATAAATATCGTAGTCTTGATTTTCCAGATAGATGGGTTCAGGTAAAGAGTATCCTTGAGTATGCATCCACCTTCTAATTAAGGGGGATATATTGGGGCTACCTATCGCAATTAATTCAGAACTAGGAGGAATCACTAATTTGACAAACGATGTGTCTTGGGTTTGTGCATAGTTTGTGGCTAATTTTGCTGCATCTTCATCAAGAGATTCATTCTGAAATTGTGTGTCTTCTACAACTGATTTTGCAGTATCCTCACTATGAATCTCAGTTGTATGCTGCTGGAAGTCAATAGGCTCAGAGCGCGTGATGTCTTCTGTTTCATCCTGCGATGCCTCTAGTCGTCTCAGGTAGGGAAAAGTCGTATCCATGCTGATAACTTGACGAACAGCAGTTACTGTGCTTTCTCTGTCTGACTCCAACTTTGAAGAAGGTTCTGCAAACAAAGCAGGATTAATCATCCGATTTTGGTGCTGCACAAACTTTGGTAATTGAGGTGAAATCGCTGCTGAGTTACGATGTGATTGTGATTTACGATGTGATTTTGGATTAATTCTTGGCGGTAGAGATTTTTTGGGAGATGGCTGTAACAGAAGCGATCGAGCTTTTTTTGGGGTTTTTACTAAGTTGAAAAGTTTCAAATCTAGAGGTGTGGATAGTTTTTTGGCTTCTGAGGTAGCCAGTGCTGCTGAGGATGCTAGCTGGTGTTCTATCGTGTTTGGTTCACTTTCTCTAGCTGTAGTACTGATTGCCAGTAATTCTGTGACATCTGCTGTAATTGTGAAAAACTGGTTAGTTAGTAGTGTCGTGTGACCACCAATTGTGAGAATGCTATATAAACTGATTTCTCCCAAAATTAGCTTAGATTCACAATCAGCTGGAACCTCTACGGAACATCTGATATGAAATGGTATTAACTTTTCTGGTAAAGATTGTCGCACTCGCCTGATGATTTTAGAATCTTGGGGTGAGCGCAGTTCTATTCTTATTTCTCCTCCGTAGACTTTTTCCTCATTTGATGTTATGCTCAGACCCTGATTCGTTGTTTCTTTTGGCTCCACACGCCCATTAATTGTGAAAGTTTGCCCCCAAGAGCAAGTGTAAATTTCTTCCTGGAGTTTTAATACCAGCAGTGACTCTGGTATCTGGGATGGAAAATCCTCAATCGGTTTGTCATCTTCCAGCAGCAATTCAGAATCAGGTAAAGCAATTTCTATTAAGTTTTGTAAAATATACTCTACTTTCTCACTTTTAAGCCAGACAGGGGTAATCGGCTGCTCAATAATAGCTTTTTCTTTAGGCAACTCATCGGTAAAGACAGGAAATTTTTCCTTGTCATTTTGTCTCACATCTACAGCTACTTTAGGTAAGACTTCCAATTGGATACAATGTTGCCAGGGTTGACCGAGAAAGTGGGACACCAAGTCACTGGAACAACATAATCCCCAAACTCCTGGCTTAAAATAAGTAAAGGGAATAACTGCTATTAAGCCTTCAGAATTTGTACGACGCGATCGCTTTTGAATTCGCCGCTTGGGTGGAAGCTCTAAAGTTGAACTGTGGGTGACTCGCACTTCCACATCCGTGTTAATAAGATCAGAGTGAGCTAAAACTCTATAGTAACCTTCTACTATTTTTATATTTGGTTTTATATTTGGCGATTCTATGGGACTCCAAGAGCGATCGCCCTGTTTCTGTATCAGAAATTGCCAGTGTTCCATGTTGAGTGATGCCCAGATTGTGGAGCCGCTCTTGTTGATACTTGAATTATCTTGCTTGTCAGTTTAACTCAATGCATCACCCGATGTGTTATTTTTCATTTAACATTTGTAGGGGTCGCGACAGCCGGTGCTTTGGCTTAGGCGATCACTTGCTTCACCCGACACAGTTGTGGGATATTGCCGGATCTCTATGTCATGGCTAGTGAGACATTTCACCGCTGCCACATCCGCTACATCCGCGCTGAAAATCTGTTACTGAAGTCACCTAAGATTATCTCAGACTACAACTATGAACATGCAAGGTTTGCAATGCAAAGTCAATTGTAAACCTCTCTTCGATGCCTGACTCGGTCGATGAAAATTATTCTCTTTTCGCAGTTAAATTCATAAATCACCCGATAATCCCCAACTCTTAGTTTGAAGAAACCTGACAGGTCAAAGTTCTCAGATAGCCAGTTAATCTTGTTAACGACCCGCTTACGGACAGCTTGAGTCAACTTTTCCAAATCAGCAAGGGCTTCTGGTTCATACTCAACAGCATAACTCATCAACCGCCTAAGCCCAGTCTGTGCATGACCTCTCTGGCTGGAATGCCCTGAAATCCTCTCTCCCTGCGCTTTTGAATTTCCAACAGTTCTTGCTCGAACTCCTGCTTGAGTGTCCTACCTTCATCTGGATCTGGTAGAAGCTCCTCTAGAGTTTCCATGACAGTTTCTCGAATCAAGGTTTTTAGTTCATCAATCGTGAGATCTTTAACTTGCATGGTGATCGCTGTATGGTGAGGTTGTTAATTCAGTGTAATCTATCGGCAAGTCGTAGGTATAATATAATAATGGCTTTTATGCCCTTAGACTAGAAGTCTAGGGCTATATAAGTAATTTCGGCAGAATAACCTCAACTCAACAAATTTCTACATTGGTCTAGTGAATGCAACTTATTGCGATAATCCATCAAGCAACATAGCGATCGCGATAATAAGCCAAAATTTGCTGCACCCACTGCCGACTTTCTGCCCTAGAATTAGAAGCATACTCAATCCATAAACCACCAATTTGGCTCTGATTGTAATCAAATTGTTGGGAGGTTTGGGGAATGAAACTAACTTCTACCCCTTCTACTTGACGTAAATGAGCTGCTATCTCTCGATAGACTGCTAAAGGTAAACTAGCAAATTCAATTCTTTCTTTTGTCTGCTCCATCTTTAAATAGCTCCGCCGGGAACAAGGTGTTGGGGTGATCTTGTTAAAGAAACAGGATTTCCCTCGGAAGCCGCAGTTGGTGGCGTTTGGGTAGTGAGTCCTTGTCCTACCATTCTGGCAACTTCAATACCATATTGTTCCAGAATTATGACAGGTTCGGAGCCTTCATTCATTTCAATCCGTTTAATCAGCACTCCATTTGCTAACTGCTGTCCTACGCGTACATACTGACTTGTTGGTTCATTCGGTACTTTGATGATTGCTTGGGGTTCTTTACCAACAAGAATGACACCAGAAACAAAAACTGCTTTGGCTAACTCTGGTTGTGATGGTGTTACAGATGCTAAAGCAGGGTTGGGAATCGCTTGCGGTAAGACTTTTGGCAGTATATGAGTGAAGGTACGGTTAGGTTTAACTTCAGTAGATGCGTGCGTCATTTGGGGCGCTGTGCTTCGCGCGATTGGCTTCTCCTGACGGAGACGCTTCGCGAACGCCACTGCCCCTTGGGCGATCGCTTTTTTGTTGATTCTGTGCTTTTGCTGATTTAGCTTTTGTTGGTTTAAAAGATTTTTGCTTGTAGCAACTATCACACTGTGCCATTTACTCCTAGCTACTGGTAGAGGAGGTAACTTAGGAACAGGTTTTGCCCGTGCAGGCGGATTTGTGACCCTTATGGAATAAGGTATCACAATTTTTGCAAACGGGTCATTGCGACCTTTTGACACAATACCTAAGCGTTTTGTAGAATCTGTTGGTTGAATCAAGTTAGCAGTTGTGATGGGAACAACTGCTGGAGTTGCCTTGGTAGAGACCACTGGGTTACTAAAGGATTGATTCGTTACTTTTTTGTTAACAGATACTACTGGGTTATTGAAGGGCAGGTTCGCTGTTGGTATGTTGGTGGGACTGGGAGTGGGATGAGTAGATTGTTCACCTTCTGAGGAACAAGAGGCGATCGCTGAAGCCAGAATAGCTACTATTACAATTTTTGAATTTCTATCCATGAGTTGTTTTCAAAAGCCGTATAAAAGATTGCTTGTCCAAGCCAATATGCCTAAAATTTGCTGTTAATCTTCTGCCACGTACATTAAGTGTTTCAGCAAGTCTAGCCCTTTCTTGAGCCTACGAGAAACTGTAACCACACTTATACCAAGACGTTCTGCCACTTGTTTTTGCGTCAAATCATGCAAAAAAACAAATTCTAAGACTTCGCGAGTCCGTTGTTCTAACTGTACCAATGCTTGTTGGATGCGAATTTGGTCTTCTTGTGCTAATTGAAAGCTGCGGTAGCGGTTATCTGGAACGAGATCTCCTAATAAAGTTGCACTTTCATTTTCATCCTGCACTGGTACATCAAGGCTTAAGGGAGCACGATTAGCCCAGGCTAATTTAATTTCCTGCCATTCTTCTGAAGAAATTTCCAATGCTGCTGCTAATTCAGAGTCAGTGGGTTGGCGATTGTATTTTTCCCGCAGAGAACGCGAAATCAAGATTGCTTGCTGTTGCAGCGCTAACCAACGTCGAGGAATTCGCACGGTGACTCCTTTATCTCGAAGATAGTGTTGTATTTCACCGCGAATATAGGGAATAGCAAAGGAACTGAAGGCATACCCCTTGGAAATATCAAATCTTTCTATTGCTCGAATCAAACCCAAGCAACCTACTTGGAGTAAGTCCTCGTAGCTTTCATGGCACTGATTCATCCAGTAATGAGCTTCTTTTTTCACAAGTCCAAAATTAAGTTTCACCAGTTGATTGCGAAACTCAGCTGAGCGAGATTGCTGATATTCTCGCAACAACTGCCAAATCTCATGCTTCAGTTCGTTGGTGACTGTGGTTGGCATAGCACCGCATTTCTTGGTCGAATAAACAAAGAAATACTCACTTTTAAACCAAGCTGCGAATAGCAGATCAAAAATATTGTGCTGGAAATACCTATCACAACTAAATTGACAATGCAGCTTAATTTAAATTGGAGGGGTTCTTTTGTTTTTTAGTTAACTCTTCGGAATGTCGTGTTGTTTCTCTAGAATTACATAGAAATAAAATAAAAAATTTATAGCTCAAGAATAAACCGTAATTTTACTGAATTAAAGTCGTAAATATAGCAGAGATTAACGGGAAATATAAACTATTAAGCATTATTAAACATAATTTTTCTCAGAAACAATACTTGAATCATCCCCAAGTGACACATATTTTTACAATTTGTCATATATATAAATACGAACTACCCAGACAAAGCTGCGTTTTATCTATAACTCATAACCACGGGTACCCGATTTTTTTACGTGTAAGACCTCCGTGATAACTGAGGAGTGTGAGTTCTCTGTCGGTCACAATACTAAAGATGGCATCATTGTTTACACGAATAATGAACAGTGGATACCTTTCCAATAAATGTTGGTCAAGCATCCACTGTAAACCTTGTAGAAAACGCTTACAACATCAAAGCATTAATTAGTAGACGTTGTAATTTAGATAATTCGTTGAAGTAGGGACTTCCGCGAACACGTTAAACGCAATAGAAGCTCTAAGTGCCAGTCAGTTGCAGTTGCAATCTTCAGAACAATCTAGACCTGAGCTGGTTCTACACGAGCGTAGAACAGACCACGAATCTTGACTTCCTCAGGTTTTTTAGCACCTAAGTCGGTATCTGAAGGCTGTTCGCTCTCGAAGGTGCCTGCAATTTCACCAGTAGAGCTATCTACTTTCGCGACTTGCAGAGAGATTGTGCCTTTGAGAACATCAGCTCGCTTAACGTTGGCGATAGTCAGTTCTTCATTATCAGACTGGGCAGGGAGAGCCACCGCGTTATCATACCCAGCGGTGACACCGCGACCTTTGGGGTCGAGGAAGGCAGCACCTCGATAAGAGGGGACTCTGAAGTCACCTTCAAAGTTAGTTGAGGTGTTAATGCTAGTCAAGCCAGGTTGTGTTTGAGCCACTAAGCCTTTGAGGCTAAACAGGAAAGGTATGCTTTCACCACCAGGCAGTTTAACTGTAATAGCTTGGAAGTCAAAGCCATCTCGTTCCACAAAGGTGAGGCTACTATCTGAATTGATTTTGAGATCGCCACTAATTTGATCCAAGGAGTAGGTGCGACGAGTCAACAATTTGCCAGCAACATATTCTGCATCTTGCCGTTTATTAAGGGGTTCTTCTTTCACAAAGAACTGGGTTGGCTCTAAGCACAGTTCTTTTATGGCGTAGGACTGGCTACTATCTATGGGGATGAAGCCACGACTTGTTTCTGCCAGTTGACGGCATTTAACAGCCAAGCCAGTGCCTTTAATCTGGTCATAGGTCAGGAACTCTGTACTAGTCGATGATGGACCTTCACTACAAGCAGTCAGTAACCCCAAGCACAAAGCCAAGAATGCAACAATTAAAGCGCGAAACCTCATGGTTAACCTCAATGTCAAAAATTAATATTTAACTTGTAAAACTGCACCAGAGCTTTGATAAGCCCAAGCTGCGACTTCAACTTATCAGGAGCTATACGTTTTTAAACATGTTGCTTCCTAAAGCCAAGGCTTTAAACCTCAAACTACCCAGCCCACTGCATCAGTTGGGATACGTGGTCAAAGGGTGGTAAAAAATTTAGCAGTTTTACGTACAGCCCATTGTTTTATGGGGAAATCAACCAGATCATCAGCCAGATCATACGATTTTTTTTAACTCAAAATCAAAACGTTCTGATGTTAATCAACAAAACTGGGATCGTATGTAGCTATCCCAGAGGCTTTACTATGCATCGTAGTTCACCGAAGGAGGCATACCCGTTCTTTGTAAGTCCTGTGGACACGACGAGCGCGTCTGTGCTCTTGAGAAGGGCTTGCCGAAGGCTAGCAAGTGGCGTTCTCCTGCTCTCACGGCGACTGGTGTTGGCGCAGCCTCTGTTGGAGGAGATACCTGAAGAACAACAAGTCTGAGCAAGGACGCTCATTGAGCCAAGAATCCCCACCTGAGCACCGTTCAAAGCAGCGTGTCGCAGACAAGGCAAGGTGGAGAGCGTCAAATGAGTCGTCAAAACTTTAATTGTTGCTCTACAGGTAGTTCTCTGAGAAATCAACATTCTAGTAGTATATTATACATATAAATTTTACAAATAAATATATTCAACATATAGAGTTTCTAAATTCAGAAGTTGTTTACTATTAACTAGAAAAATTTAAAATGTATCAAGTTTTGCTATAAATACAGAGACTAAAATTATAATTGGGCTTTCAGTAAGCTAATCACTAGCAGGAGGCTAGGCGGGTAGTGAGTCTTTGTATTCTGAGGCTACTCACCAAAGTGAGTACTCACAAAACCTATTTTCTATTTTCTCTGAAAACACTAACACTTCATAAATCAATTAAACTTTTCAACGTAAAGTTGACTGGTAACAAGTGAAAGCACAAAATCTCCAGTCAATTTGATTAGACTGATTGACAAGGGCAGGAGAGTATGAGCAACAGTAAAAAGTTAGAGTTAACGGAATTACCTTGTAAACTACAGGCAATTGCATCAGCCGTATATGATGCAGCCCAATGTTGTCAAGGGAATGTTATGACTCTTTTAGCCTTACTAAGACAGTTGGAGCAGTTACACCGAGAGATCCGAGATGGGGTTTTTCAACAGAGCTTGCCTGATAACCGTCAAGCCCTCTACTCACTGCTTCGCGATATTGAGGCTCAGGGAGGCTGGCCTTATATTGAACGCATGAGGCTACAAGCCTTTTTAACAAATGTAGAGCAAGAGGCAGCTGTTGAAAACAGCTGTGAGGTGTTGGAAAACGATAGCTCAAGGAGCCGGTAGTATCAATCTTGGATTGTAGATTTGGGATTGGGAATTGTTAGTTATTTTTGTTGGTTGTTCTTTACGACAAACCTCTGAACAATTCCCATGACCATCTCTAACGCTTGCTAGTCATGCCATCATAAAGGGGTGGAATTGCTCGTAAGGGCAGTGCACTCTATGCAATCGTGCTAGTCATGGTATTATTATTATTTATTCTGTTTACCCTATTTTTTGTTAAAAATCTGACAGCATACATGCCTTGGTTAAATTTTTCCAATTATCGGCGAATTGTGTCAGCTTAATTCCTCTTGTTGAGTTTTAACCCCTGAGTTCTTAGTCAGACAATGAAAAACCCTAACGGAGGTTCCTCATGGGGAAGACGACGCCACATTCTTCTCCTTACGGAGACGCTCTTGCAACAAGTCGGTTTTGCCGACGACAGTTTGCATGCACGAAGGAGGAACCCCAACGCCAGAAGCCACAGACGGGAAACCCGTCTAAAAATTTTCATGCGTCCTAATGTACGCAGTTTATGACGGCTAGTCTAGTTAGTTAAGAATCTTTATCCCTATTATCAATGAGATGGCTTATATGGCTGCTGTAAAGTTTTACTAAAAGTGAAAAAAGTCTTTTGGAGAGCTGGTCTACCTAGCTAACAGCGTTTACTAAAATGACATCATGGTACGAGCGTAACAACGACTTGGACTAAAAGTGTGGAAGGGTTTGAATGGCTGGCATTGTATCGGTTTCTCGCACAGATTTAGAAGGTCGCCGTAAGAAATTACGTCAAAGGCGGCAGATGAAAATTATCCAAGCTATTTGGCAAACCATGGCTGTGAGTTCATTGGCAGGAGGTTTGCTGTGGATGGCTACCCAACCGATTTGGGTACTAAAAACACCCAAAGACATTGAGGTTTCAGGCAATCACTTACTATCTCGTGAAGCTATTCAGTCACTACTCGTGCTTTCCTATCCTCAGTCTTTATGGCGGATAGAACCTCATAGGATTGCCGAATCTCTGAAACAACAACCGACAATCACACAAGTGAGTGTCAATCGTCGTCTGTTTCCACCAGGATTAATCGTCCAGATTGACGAACGAGTCCCTGTAGCGATCGCTCAAAGTCGTCGCGAGCAACGAAACGCTGACACTGGTCACAAAAAAGTATCTGTAGGATTACTAGATGCTAGTGGTGTTTGGATACCTATAGAAAAATACACATCTGTTAATCCCAGCTTGCGACTGCCTAGTCTCAAGGTTTTTGGCTCACCAGAGCAGTACCGCCCCTATTGGGGCCAACTTTATCAAGCTCTCAGCCAGAGTTCTGTTAACGTCAAAGAAATTGATTTTCAAGACCCAACCAATTTAATTTTGAAAACAGAACTGGGAAATATACATCTTGGGGCACCAAGTTCCTTGTTGCTTGAAAAAATTAAGGTAATGGCACAAATGCGAAATTTACCCGCACAACTCAATCCTAGTCAAATAGAGTACATTGATCTAAAAAATCCAGATCTTCCATTAGTACAAATGAACCAAAAACAACAGGCTAACTCCTCTAATCTCTAAAAAAAATTTGATGTGTTTGATATGTAAAACACACTTAATTGATAAAGAAGTTTTATGCTGATCAATATACAATTTTCGATATTGCAGTAACTTAAGTAAAAACCAGCATTAACTTCTAATTACTACGGGAGGAATAATCATTAAAACTTCTACCCAAGTAGAAGCAAAGCTTGTTGTTGCTCTAACATCTAAATAATAGGGTGCAAATGTTAGACAAACTGAAGATGGGGTCTAGGCTGAGAAACATCTATTGCCTACCTAGTATTCGACAAACGCGTCTCGTTACAGATTGAGTTCATGAGCTTTTTATTTTCTGCTAACTCAAAAGAGGGAAGCAGTGTTGTCTGCGAGGAAAACTGCTGTTTACAACAGCTTTCCGTAAGGTTGGACAGTTTGTGTTGTAATCAAGTGTATTTTGAAAACACTTGTGTTCAGACATCCAAGGGACGGCTTTTCGTAGGTAGAACCCTATAGTCACGAGAGTGAAGGATACTGAAACAGACGCGCAAAGGCTGCTTCGCTTATGTTCCTCTAGGTACCCTGAGACTTTCATACTAGTCAGAATGGAAAAACTCTTCCAAAGCAAAGGTAGAATTTCCTTATTGCAAAGTTTTTCTTTTATAAAAGCGAACCTAACAGCAAAAAACTAGGGTGTTCCATTACCTAACAAGCAATTTCTCGATTATCTCCAGTTCAGGAATAGATAAGTAGAACATAAATTTCGTATTCTCAATGGTAAATCCTATTGATCAAATCTTGATAAGAAATGAGACTCACCACAGTCTGCCTTTACAAGTTACGCAGCACCTTGTGGATTTTGCGTACATAATTTTCTATTCCCAGAAATTGTGTATACGTAATCACTTAAAAATCCTCCGAGAAAAGTCTTTTAAAGAGGGCAAGAGTTGGTTGTACCAGTGGTTGATAGACTTATATTTTCTGAATTTATACCATAAAACATCTGTATGCAGGGCAAATAGCGAAAAAAAAACCAGTAGCCCCAGTCTTCAAATGAATGTCCGATGTCAGTCACAAGCTCAAATACGGAGATATTATTGGGAATACCAAAGGTATACTGAGTCAAATCGGCAAAATAGCAGCGAAGATATTAATGTCTGGTGGAAGTTATACAAGTCAATTTTCGGTGAATACAGGTATACTTCACTAGAATTAGCTGTGCGACTGGGTACCTTAGTGGCTGACCCGATAGCAAAGTTTCGACTTCCAATCCTCTCAGGGTAGGAAATTGAAAGAACAATAAACAAAAATGCCATAGATTATGGCAGCCTCAGCGTCAAACTATAGTTGACTCCTAGGTGAATAACACCTTAAAAAGTCGTTTATCTACATGCTCGCAACTCCGATGACACTTGATAATAACCAAGGGCTTACCTATAAAAACTCCCAGTCTCCCGGACAGCAAGGGTTTTCGCTGGCGATCAACTCCACCAATCCTTTTAATAATACTGGGGTGAACTATGGGTCAAATCATGACAGCAAGAAGATTTCTGGTGAAGAAACACGAATTGGTGATATTGTTCCTGGTCGAGTCGCCAATATTAAAGTGATTGGTGTAGGTGGTGGCGGTAGCAATGCTGTTAACCGCATGATTGCATCTGATGTGATTGGAGTGGAGTTTTGGTCAATTAACACCGATGCACAGGCTTTGACCTTGGCATCTGCTCCCAGTCGCTTGCAAATTGGACAAAAGCTAACCCGGGGTTTAGGAGCAGGTGGCAATCCTGCTATTGGTCAAAAGGCTGCTGAGGAATCACGAGACGAGGTTGCCAAAGCTTTAGAGGGTGCCGACTTAGTGTTTATCACCGCTGGAATGGGAGGGGGTACTGGTACTGGTGCAGCTCCGATTGTTGCTGAAGTCGCAAAAGAAATGGGCGCTCTCACTGTCGGTGTGGTCACGCGTCCATTTATCTTTGAGGGGCGTCGCCGCACTAGTCAAGCAGAGCAAGGTATTGAAGGTCTAAAAAGTAGGGTGGATACGCTCATCATTATTCCTAACAATAAGCTGTTGGAAGTGATCCCGGAGCAGACACCTATGCAAGAAGCCTTTCGTTATGCAGATGATGTGCTGCGTCAAGGAGTACAAGGTATTTCAGATATCATCACAATTCCGGGTTTGATCAACGTTGACTTTGCCGATGTGCGTGCTGTTATGGCGGATGCGGGATCAGCGTTGATGGGGATTGGCATTGGCTCAGGAAAATCAAGAGCTAGAGAAGCAGCAATTGCTGCCATCTCTTCGCCGTTACTGGAGTCTTCGATTGAAGGAGCCAGAGGCGTTGTCTTTAATATTACTGGTGGTAGTGACCTTACCCTACATGAAGTGAATGCCGCAGCAGAAACAATCTATGAAGTTGTTGATCCCAACGCCAATATTATTTTTGGAGCAGTGATTGATGACAGGCTCCAAGGTGAGGTAAGACTTACCGTAATTGCCACAGGATTTACAGGTGAAGCACAAGCTGCACAACAGCAAAATGTCAATCAACAACGGGTTGTCTCCTCACCACCAACAAAACGACCAATGCCACAGCCACCAGCAGCTAATCCTCCAACGCCTGTTGCGGAACCTAAAGAAAAACCAGGACTAGATATACCGGATTTTCTCCGCAACCGACGCACACCCCGTAATTAAGATCATGATGGATTATGAATCCAATCAGACTGAGAAATGCTATAAGGGTGACAGGCTAAAAACTTTGCGCTTTGAAGCCCCAAATGAAAGCTGCTCAACAGGTTTTAGCCTGGTATGATAAAATGCTAGACACTAGATAGCTTTCTTTTACCACTTTAGGAAAATAAAAATTGAGCCAAAATGATGAAAGTCAGATTTGGTGAGGAGCTTAGCGATTCGCAAACTAACAAAAACCGACAAACGAAGCTAAATAGATAAAACCCTGTCAGGGCAAGGGTTTTAGATTATAGTCTAGCGAGAGTGATAAAAGAGAGATAGGCAACGTAAAAAGTATTTCAGAGTCAAAATACTGCGTCAGCCAATTCTTAGATTGAGTCGCCTATGAAACCCAAAAAAAGTGGGGTGGAGGATTTTTGTATCTCAACCTACCAAGCTGAAATTTCGGTTCTTAGTACTTTTGTAATTTCCAACTGGTTTAGTACCATCTAGATTCACCAGGGTGCAAAGGAAATTACATGAATATAAGCTATGAATATATAAGCTAACCCTCTAACTCATTGGAGTTTTTGCTGATGAATCTACGATGTTACGGTCTAACCGTGCTAGTCGGAATTTATGGCAATGATTACGATTTGTCATTTTTTGCCTGCTCGACCCATTGAATAACCTGATGACCAAGGCAAGTACCATCTAGTTGGTCTATCTCGCGCACTCCAGTAGGGCTAGTAACGTTGACTTCGGTAAGGTAACCACCGATAACGTCAATGCCGACAAAAATTAAACCGTCTTTGCGTAAAGTTTCAGCTAGTTGGGCACTAATTTCATGATCTCTTGGAGTCATGTTAGTTTGGGCAATTGTACCACCTGTCGCCATATTATTACGAAAGTCGCTGCCAGATGAAAGGCGATTGAGGGCACCAATCGGTTCGCCATTGAGCAGGATAATTCGCTTGTCTCCGTCTTTTGCCTCCGGTAAATAGGTTTGCACCATGACTGGAACTCGACCTTGAAGGGTACTGAGTTCGACTATAGAGTTGAAGTTGCGATCGCCCAGTTCTAAAAATAAAATCCCTTCTCCTGCTTTGTTTCCTAGTGGTTTAAGTACCGCTCTTCCCTGAACCTCTACAAATTGCTTGATTAACTGCTTATCAGCGGTGACAATAGTTTCTGGAATGGCCTTGGTAAACTGGAGGGCATACATTTTTTCGTTTGCCGCTCGGATACCTGAAGGACTGTTAATAACCAAAGTTTTGTTTTGGTCTATGTAGTCCAGAATGTAAGTGGCATAAAGATAAGGAACTGTTACAGGTGGATCTGTCCGCATAAAGACGGCATCAAGTGTTTCCAGACAAAGGGCGGTGCGGTTGCTCAATTTGTACCAAGGATTCGCTGCTTGATAACGTCCTTTCATTAACTGCACTGGTACAAGTTCCACTCTTTCTAGGAGTGCCCAAGCTTTGCCTTCCACCACACTAAGTTGATTGGCTTGAGTTACCCAAACTTCATGTCCCAAAATGTGAGCTGCTTCCATCAGAGCAACGCTTGTATCGTGACACGGGTCGAGCTGATGGATGGGATCAATGATAAAAGCCAGTTTCACGCTTTTTGCCTCAATTTTGATTATCCCTTGAAGAGTTATGCACTTTTAACTCCTAATTTTTTTCCTTGTTTTTCACTCTTGACTTTTTTGTCAACCTATACATTGTTGGTAGATGCTAGCAGTTCATCTAGCTTGCCTTCAGCCTCTAGAGCGTAAATATCGTCACAACCACCAATATGATAGTCGTTGATAAAAATTTGCGGCACAGAGCGTCTGCCATTTGCTCTTCGAGTCATGAGATTTCGTGCAGTCTCATCTCCATCAATACTGTATTCGATGTAATTTCCCCCCTTTTTCGCCAGCAAATTTTTGGCACGAATACAAAATGGGCAAGTTCTCCAAGTATAAATTTCTACTTTTGCAGCCATAACATCCTCAACTTTTATTAAAAACGAAGGAAGAAGAAAGAAGGAAGAAGGCAATTGGTGGGGGATTTAAACCCGCCACTAATTGTAGACCACCGATTTTCAATTTGGTGGAGGCGACGACCACCCATTTGGTCAGAGGGAAGAAGACCGACTTCGGTCTTCTTCCCTCTTCCTTGTTAATGTTTCTTAATTTTAAGATAATGTTGTTGTGGCTGTAGATGCTTTATCTTGTGCTTGCTCTTCCTTTCCAATTAGTGGAAAGTCAGTTTGCGGAAGACTTACACGAACGCAGTACCTCAGACGGAATTTGAGTGCGGTTGTGCTTGCACACAATCGTATATTTTTTGTGGTGATGGTGCAGAGCGCCCACTGAAGAACGCGATCGCGAAGTGGGCGCTCTGTGCCATCGCCCGTATAGGTCTGGAGGGTAGTTTGGAAAACTGCCCTCCCCCTGAACTTCTCTGAGGGCAAAGTTGCGGAGCGACTTTGGAGCACCAGCGCTGCTACGTGATCGCTCTCGCATTCTTCACATAAAAAATTTGTAAACCAAAACAAGATTTTTACAAAATCTTGACGTTTGTTCATGATTCAGGGTAATATCTGATACCAGAAATATCAAATTACAAAAAAAAGGAAGGGAACTCCATGACTTCTGAGGCGTCGCTGTGCATTCCTTCCCAAACCTCAAACCATACAACCTCTGTTGTTGCATTTGGTGGGGAAACAGACCATGAATTAGAGGCGCGCAATATTCAGAAGGGAGCATGTACCATTGACCTCCATACTCTCCATACATTTATGGAGGAAAGCAACACAAGCAACCTGATTCCGTCTACCAAGTTATCTGTGGAAGACTTTAGGGGTATTAAGATGCCCCGTGTACATGAGTTTAATCAGCAGAGTAATACGCTGCTTAGTGACTCTAAATACTTGGATAACTTGGTGAGCAGAAGTGAGGATGACTCTGGACTTGTAGGCGACTTGAGCACAGATGATTTACTGGTAGCTAACGCTCAAGGAAACTCACTGCCCAGCCAGGGTCAAAAGAGTGTAGTTTTTATTGACTCTAGTGTAGAAGATTATCAAAGTCTGGTTACTGGTATCTCACCAGAAGCGAAGGTGGTTGTGCTAAATCCCTCAGAAAATGCGATCGAGCAAATGACGAGGGAATTGTCCAACTATCATCACGTAATTTCCAAAGTAGAAATTATTTCTCACGGCACATCAGGGAGTCTGCAATTTGGACAAACCTCTCTAAATTCTGCTGCCCTTGACCGATACAGCCAACAATTACAAAGTTGGGCGGACGCCCTCACTGGTGATGCTGACATTCTCATAGACGGTTGTAATGTTGCTCAAGGCGAACAAGGTAGCCGTTTTGTCACAAAGCTGAGCGAACTTACAGGAGCTGATATTGCTGCTTCCGTTGACTTGACTGGGAATGCTGCTCAAGGAGGCAATTGGGAGTTGGAGTACAAGGTTGGTCAAATTGACTCAGTGTCATCGTTACAACCGGAAACGCAGCTACAATACCGTTCAATTCTGGGAGATCCAATAAATTTTCCAGAAGGCTTCATGAAGAGTGTCGAAGACTACGGGGCAAAGCCGAACGATGGCATCGACGATACTGCTGCTATCCAGAAAGCGCTTGACGATGGACGGCGTGATGCTAACGGCAACTCCATATACACTGATTACTTCGGTCGTCCCAAAGCGCTGTACTTCCAAGCCGGTACCTACGAGGTGAGTAATACCCTCAATTGGATCGGCAGCGCCGTTACTCTCCAAGGTCAAGGCAGTGGCAATACAGTCATCCGACTCAAGGATAATGCAGCTGGCTTCAACAACTCTGCTGCTCCTAAAGCACTCATTCAAACCCCGAATGGTAACACGTCTTTCCGTCAGTTCATCTCAGGTATCACCATTAACACAGGAAATGGCAACGCTGGTGCGATCGGTATTGACTACATTGCCAACAATGTTGGCTCATTGCGTGATGTGAAAATTAAATCTGAAGATGGGAAAGGTGTTACGGGTCTTGATATGCAGCGCGGATGGCCAGGTCCCTGTCTAATCAAGGATGTTCAAATTGAGGGCTTTGATTATGGCATACAGCTCTCCTACAGTGAGTATGGTCCAACTTTCGAGAACATCACTCTAAAGAATCAACGGGTAGCGGGTATTAGGAACGTTCACGGTGTGCTAACAATTCGCGGATTAAATAGTACCAACAGCGTACCAGTCATTCAAGGAACAAGCTCGGCTGGTATGGTCACCTTAATAGACGCAAATCTCCAAGCCGGGGCATCCAATTTTAGCGCAATTGAGACAGCTGGTGAAGTCTACGTACGCAATGTCACTACTAGTGGCTACCAATCAGTGATTAAGTACAACGGCAATATAGTTTCTGGCACATCTCACACAGAGTATGCCACGAATGTCTACCAGTTGTTTGACGGTCCCAAACAGTCTCTCAACTTACCTGTTAAGGAGACTCCAGAGTCCAACGACTACAATATGGCGAACTGGGAACGCTTTGAACTTCAACCTAATACAGTGAACTGGGGACGCTTTGAACTTGAAGCTGTAGGGTCCGGTGGTACAAGCAAGTTGCAGTCGGTGCTCAACTCAGGCAAGTCTACAATCTACTTCCCCTTCGGTAAATACTTCTCCTACGACGAAACCGTGGTCACGGTTCCTGCAACGGTTAAACGTATCATTGGGTTTTCATCAGTAGTCGATGGAGATTCCCAAGGATACAACGGCGGTGGCATTAAGTTTGTAGTCCAAGGAAATAGTTCAGATTCTCCGCTCATTATTGAGGGGTTTGGTTATGGAGTGAAGATAGATCACAGCAGTTCATCACGATCAGTAGCGCTCAAGGATGGATTCTACAAATATACTTCCAGCGCTGGTGCAGGCGAATTGTTCCTTGAGAATGTGAATCTTGAACGCTTGAAAATCCAACCTAATCAGAACGTTTGGGCACGACAGTTCAATAACGAATACAATCAGGGCACTAAGATAGAAAATGACGGCGGCACTTTCTGGATTCTGGGGCTTAAGACCGAAGGCACTGGCACCGTTATCGAGTCGAAAAACGGAGCAAAAACTGAGGTGCTAGGAGCAGTGATCGTGCCCGCACGACCATTTTCTTCTGGAGAAAAGCAGAAACCAGCGTTTATTGTCAATAACTCAAAGGCTTCGCTGATCTACCGGCAGATCGCCTACGATCCTAACTACAACTATGACATTCAAGTCGAAGAAACACGTAATGGAGAAACGCGCCGGAAGTGGACTAGCCAACTACCGTATTCGGTAACACTGTTCACAGCCTTTCAATAAAAACCCTTCATGAAAGGTGTAAGGTGTAGGGGTATTCCTCCCTACACCTTACACCTTGAGGTCATAAAGGTGGTAACTCTTCCAAAATCGTGAATCGGATATGATTAATCGCTAATTCACCAATTGAAATATCTTCTTTTGTCAGCCTTACACCCTTACTCGTCAAAGTTTCAAAAGGAATTCCTTTGCCAATTTCAATGTGATACCAGCATAAGCCCATAAAAAACCTTGTGGGATATGGTCCACCGCCACCGACATCATCAGGATTGGATTCCATTGGCAACCAGCCAAAACCCGGTATGTAAAATTCTAACCAAACGTGATTATACTGAGGTTGTAGAGGAACTTGTTGGTACTCAGCGTAGGGAGGACATTTGTAGCGACCTACTGTACGACAAGGGATGCCATTTAAACGGCATAAAGCAAGTAAAACGCCCACATACTCGCCGCAAGAACCAACACCTCGTTCTAAAACGACATCTGGCGTGTCAATATGGGGTTTAATGCCGTAGGACAACTCGTCGTAGACGTAGTTGCGGATACTATACATTTTCCGCAGCAGATTGGTTTCAGTGCCAATTGCTTCACGAGCAGCACGACGGACAATGCTGGTATCCATTGCTAAATCATCATCATCTACTAGGTACCGGGATTGAAGTTCGGGTGAAGTTTCAGGTATATTTTCTACGTCTTTCGGTGTAATACGATACTTGATTCCCCAGACTTCCAAAACTGCTTTCCAGCCAAAAATATGCCGTTCGCCTGGAGTGAGGGCATCAAATTTGAAGACAGCCACACGTTGGTCTTCTATCACTTCTTCTGTAAAAGGCAGACCAATAGGTTCAATGTGTTTTATCTTTTGACGCGCAGTTTCCGATGGCAAAGCAATACGCCATTCTACTTCTGGCAAATACACCTCTTCTAATGGCAAAATTTCTTCCATATATGACATCTCAATGAGATAGCCATTGGAGAGGGCACAGCGTTTCTCTGGATTGTAATAGTAATTGAGCGGGTGAATGAAAGTGCGATCGCGGTAAGATAGCTCATACGTCGGGTCAGCATTGGGATTATCCCGGACATACGGTTCATCAGAGGCGTAGGCAACGTAGAGACTTTTTTTACCCGTCTCACTATCTTTATGTATTGCTATCCCCGTGGGAGAATCAAACGGGGTGAGTACGCCGAATTGAACTTCCCCAGTAGCCCTGTCGATGCAGTAGACAGTTTGTTCTATTGTGTCGCTCACCCAAAGCGTTTGGGAGTCCACTGCCAAATTCTCCACCCCGACCCCAGGAGCATAAAACTTAGTAATTTGTTTTCGGGTATCGCGATCAAAAATCAAAATATCTCCCAGCTTTTGACAACTGATGTATACAGCTGATTCCCAAACTGCAATTCCATCAGCTGTATAAGGTAAGGTCACAAAATGTTCCAAACCTAACGAAGCCAGCTTACACAGGTAAACATTGTTTCCCCGAGTGACCCAAAGAGTATCTTCCCAGATCGAAATACCTGTGATACCCGTAAATTCTTCGGCTTGATGGGGATTGAGAATTTTAGCGTTGTCAGTGTATGGGTCAATTTGCAACAGATGCCCTTTGACAGTATCAATAGCAACAAGTGTATCTTTCAGGAAGGCAATGCCACCGAGGGCGGTAGCACCAAGGGGTCGAATAGTCCTTGTCCCAAACATTTGGTTGGTGGGTGGAAAACTGGGGAGTGCAAAAGTCATCATATTACATTGGTTTTGTCAACGGTTTAGCATGCTTAGAATCGAAGGTGGAAGATCTCGTGTGACCAAATTCTCTACTTCTATTACTCATAATTATCAGCATTTCGTGTTATGAAATTCTTATTTAGGACTAAGGACATCCATGTTATCCGAAGGAAAAATTGTGAACTATCAAAAATGCTACCCGTACTATACAGCTTGGTACTCAACCTAATATAACTTTGTGTCGATGGTTTTCCAGCCATTGCTAAATTAAGATCGAGTTTTGTAACCATTTTCTGTGACCTACAAGATGTCTGCTCATTCTCTGCCTGAAGAAGCCGCTGTTTGGCATAGTTTGGAAGTTGATAAATCATTGGAACTGCTCAAGACAAATGCAGACACTGGCTTAACATCCCAAGAAGTACAACAGCGGTTGCAAAAATATGGTCCCAATGAACTAGAGGAAACTGCTGGACGCAGTGCTTGGGAAATTTTGGTGGATCAGTTCAAAAACATCATGTTGTTAATGCTGATTGCTGTCGCCATAATTTCCGGGGTTTTGGACCTGATATCTTGGCAACAAGGCGAGTTGAAACCTGGTGAGGTGCCATTCAAAGACACAATAGCCATTTTAGCGATTGTTATCCTGAACGGTATACTCGGTTACGTTCAAGAAAGCCGTGCGGAAAAAGCTTTGGCAGCCCTGAAAAAACTTGCTTCTCCCAACGTGCGAGTCATTCGCGACGGCAAACCAATGGAGGTTGCAGGCAAAGATCTGGTGCCCGGAGATGTGATGCTGGTGGAAGCCGGGGTACAAATCGCCGCAGACGGACGCCTAATAGAACAATCTAACCTGCAAGTGCGAGAATCGGCACTCACTGGTGAAGCCGAAGCGGTTAACAAACGGGCAGAAATGACATTGCCAGAAGATACATCATTAGGCGATCGCATTAATTTGGTTTTTCAAGGCACTGAAATTGTTCAAGGACGAGCAAAGATTCTGGTGACCAATACCGGAATGCAGACAGAACTTGGCAAAATTGCCTCCATGTTGCAGGCAGTAGTTAGTGAACCGACTCCGTTGCAACAGCGGATGACCCAACTCGGTAACGTCCTGGTCACGGGTTCTTTGATTCTGGTAGTGATCGTCGTCGTAGGTGGTCTTTTCCGTGGTGGTAATTTACAAGAACTGTTGGAAGTTTCTTTAAGTATGGCAGTAGCTGTGGTGCCAGAAGGCTTACCTGCTGTTATCACTGTTACCTTAGCACTGGGAACCCAGCGAATGGTACGTCGCAATGCTTTGATTCGAAAACTCCCAGCAGTAGAAACCCTAGGTTCTGTCACGACTATTTGTTCTGATAAAACTGGCACCTTAACTCAGAACAAGATGGTGGTGCAATCAGCTTACACAAATAACAACACTTTTCGTGTAACTGGAGAAGGTTACACCCCCAAAGGGGAGTTTCAGTTGGATGGTAAAACAATTTCCACAGAAGACCAGTATCCAGAAATCCAGACTTTATTAGTTGCGTGTGCCTTGTGTAATGATTCCGTTTTACAACAGCAACAAGGAGAATGGACGATTTTAGGTGACCCAACAGAGGGCGCTTTGGTGACACTGGCGGCAAAAGGAGGAATTGAAAAAGACCAGTGGAACAGTAAGCTGCCCCGTGTTGGCGAGTTCCCCTTCTCCTCAGAACGCAAGCGGATGAGCGTGATTTGTCAAGTTGAGGAAGTCGAGACGCTCGGATCGCCGTTAACATCACCAGACCCTGTGCTCAGCAACTTGCTGCAATCTGAAAAGTATTTAATGTTCACCAAAGGCTCACCAGAGCTAACTTTGGCACGTTGTACCCACATTTACATAGGTACTGGCTCAACATCTTTGAGCGAGGAGCAACGCCGCAACATTCTGGCAGAAAACGACCGAATGGCGAGTAAAGGTCTACGAGTACTGGGGTTTGCCTACAAACCCCTCACCGAAATTCTACCGGAAGGGTCAGAGGAGACATCCGAGCAAGAATTGGTGTGGCTGGGATTGGTAGGAATGTTGGATGCACCACGCCCAGAAGTACGAGCAGCAGTGCAAGAATGTCGGGATGCGGGTATTCGACCAGTGATGATTACTGGAGACCACCAATTGACAGCAAGAGCGATCGCTACCGATTTGGGAATTGCTCAAGAAGGCGATCGAGTCCTCACAGGTCAAAAGTTGCAACGGATGAACGACCAAGAACTAGAGCAAAATGTTGACTTAGTAAGCATCTACGCTCGGGTAGCCCCCGAACACAAACTGCGAATTGTTCAAGCGCTGCAACGTCGGGGTAGATTTGTCGCAATGACAGGTGATGGTGTCAATGACGCTCCAGCTCTCAAACAAGCCGATATCGGTATTGCAATGGGTATTACTGGTACCGACGTGAGCAAAGAAGCCAGTGACATGGTCTTACTTGATGACAACTTTGCCACCATTGTCGCTGCCACAAAAGAAGGTAGAGTTGTTTACACCAACATCCGCCGCTTTATCAAATACATTCTTGGAAGTAATATTGGTGAAGTCCTCACGATTGCCGCAGCACCAATTATCGGGCTGGGAGGCGTTCCCCTCACGCCGTTGCAAATTCTTTGGATGAACCTCGTTACGGACGGTTTACCAGCACTGGCATTAGCTGTAGAACCTGCTGAACCAGATGTGATGAAGCGTCCTCCCTTCAGTCCCCGCGAAAGCATTTTTGCTAGGGGATTAGGTTCTTACATGATTCGGATTGGTATTATCTTTGCCATCATCACGATTATTCTCATGGTATGGGCGTATAATCATTCGCAAACAGTCACTGGTCCGGATCTAGTCCAAGACAGGTGGAAGACAATGGTCTTCACTGCCCTGTGTCTCGCCCAAATGGGTCATGCTATAGCAATTCGCTCGAATACCCGACTAACCATTGAGATGAATCCTTTGTCAAATCCTTATGTCTTGGCAGCTGTCGTCTTGACGACGATTTTACAGCTGATGCTAGTTTACGTCCCACCCTTGCGAGCTTTCTTTGGCACTCACTTGCTTAGTTTATCAGAGTTGGGAATTTGCCTTGGCTTTAGTGCCTTGATGTTTGTGTGGATTGAAATGGAGAAACTGTTCTTAAGGTTGATGGGTAAAAAACCTGTTTAATATCATGTCCGGTTGATTAGTGTCTATTCCCAAGAGAACCCCTCCCAGAGGAAGCATCCCAATTTTGTGAAAGTCAGTAGACCGAAAAGATTTCTAGAAGGCTTACCATTGGGGCATTCTGGCGGATTGTATACAATCCGCCAGAATGCCCGTATCATCTGCGTTTTGAGCAATAGGGTTGTAGATGAGTTCTCCTGCTAAGGTAAGCGATCGCTCGACCCTGTGCCCAAAACATCGCCCCAAACCCTCATTCTTGCGTTGACTGACAAAAGTTTTCGGTCTACTGAAAGTAGATAGTGCGAGCATCTTGCTCGCTATAGTACGCGAGCAAGATGCTCGCACTGCATTTGGCATAAAGAGCAAACATTTGGGATGCTCCCCTCCCAGAGATCCACTTAACTCGGAGTCCCCTCTGGGGATTGGGGGCAGGGAGGTTTTGTCTGACGCCAAAACCGGGGTGGGTACTAAGCGCGTTTAAAAAACTAATTCGCGACTTCAGCCATCTCAATAATACGCCCTTCATAGTCTTTAACTAAAAAATTTAATGGCTTTTCGCTACGAATCTTGAATTTCAAGCCCCGTGTTTCTACGCGCATTAAAATCATTTCTAGGCAGTCGCGGTCAAAGCAAACGTGGCGTTGCTGATTTTTACTACCTAAACTCGCTCCAGTAATCACATGCAACTGAGTATTTTTCTTTAACTGATACCAAAGCCCCTCACTAGCATTGCTAATTCTACTGCTGGACAAGGAGGGACTGCTAGACAGGTAAAGTGGATCAACCCCCGTTGCACCTAAAGTATGCTCGTAGTTGTAGTAGTAGTGTAAAGGCACTTCAGCTGCTGGCAAGTCTAGCAGTCCTTCATACAACTGTCGTGCCACCTCTAAATCTGACACCATAACAGTATGTACTTTTGGGGCACTGGTGAGAAACATCCACATGGCACCAGCATAGGCTGCTAGTAACATCACCATTATACCTTGGGTGGAGAAAAGGCTATCTAACGGTAGGGATGGCAAAAAAGAGCCTATAATAAAAGGCTCGAGCAGGAATTGTGACATGCTAACTGCTATAACCATGAATAAATCAAGAAATGTATGTATAAAGAGACGCTTTTAATCTTGTAGATTAGGACTTAATATAAGTCTGTGTTTCTAGTGTATCAAGACCAATAAAATATGACCGCTAGTATAAACAGACGCTTCAGCAAGATATTATGCAATTAATAACATAATTCCTCTATCAAAATAATTTTAGCAACATATCCTAATTCGGATGGTGCAAATTCCTTATTTTCCTGAAGCTAATCACCCACTGATTAAGTCACTCTTTCATCACACAGATACTGAACTACTCACTCTTGTTCAGCAAAATCCGGATGCAGGTAGATACTTCACAGCGATTTTTTGTCGATACAACCCGATAGTCTACACATTGATTCGGCATTCAGCGCGATCGCCTGTGCAAGCTGATTATCTTTTTGCGCTAACGTGGCGACATATTTACTACGAGTTCGTTGGACTTGATTTAAACAGCAGTCAATTTGCTAAAGACGGTTTGACTGTGCAAAATTGGCTAATTAATATAACTGCTTATTGTATTAACGAGATTCAACTCCCTCCTACAGAAGCAATTCATTATTCTCTTAAGACGACTTCTCCACCTTTGTGGTGTTATGTGGAACAGGCATTAGACCAGTTACCACCCATGTTACGATTGATGGTTTTGATGGCTCAAACGTTCCGCTGGAGCGAAACCAGAATTGCGGCTTACCTGCAAGCTGAAGGAGAAGCCATCAACTCAAGCGAAGTAGCAATTTTCCTTCAAGAAGGTTATCGTATGCTAGAGGAGAAATTACCAACAGATATCCGCATCATTTACTTAAGTGAAAATCTTCTTAAATCTGGGGCTGCGTAGAAACACGGTCTAATGTTTAATAAAAATAGATGGGCAGCCATTGAAATACTTAGTTAATCTGGCTGCCTAATTTAGTGAAAATAGCCCCAAACTTAGTTCAAAAAGACTTTACCATCTTCTTGAATTCTGACGACACCCTGATTATTATCAGCATTCCTTTGTTCATTCAAAGAAAGCTCTATTAATCCTGACTTTGTAGATGTTGGTGTGACTTTTACAAAACCATTGTCTTGACGAACGGTGCTGATAGTTACAGGGAGTGACAAGTTTTTCAGTACGACTTCTTGGCGACCAGAAAGAACACGTCGCTCTGTATGCCCAATGACTTCATAATTGATTCGAGCATTCGTGTTATTTTTCAGCCTTACAGAAACTTTTCCGTTAGTAGGAGTGACCAGAGCAATTGGGGTTTGATTTTCTTCTGGTAAAGGGGGTGTAATGACAGAATTTTGTCTTTGTTGAGTGCTGGGGGTACTTTGAGATTGAGAGCGTGTCCTGATAGTATAGTCACCTGCGGGTCCTTGACTAGTATAGGTCCTAACTTCTGATGATGAGTTATTCGTGTCTTGTCCGGAGCGCGTTGTCGTTGACTGTGTTTGGCGACTGTAGCTTTGGGAGCTATCACCAGAACTGCTGTATGGTTCTTCACCGCCCATACCTTCTTGTCTTGTCTGCTCTTGTGTTGGTTCAGTAGAAACACTACCCGGAGTAACGCGCCCTTGCTGTGCTAGTTGTCGAGTGATAGCGTTGGGTGGACATCCTTCCGGAACCAAGACTCTACTATTGTGGGGTTCTTCGTAGAAAATGCGAGGACAGGGATTGGTTTTAGAATTAGCTTGTCGCTGAGGTTGCTGAGCCACCACTACTTGAGGAATGACAGGGAAGCCAATCAGTAACCCCCCGCAAATAGCTCCTAAAAATTTAGCAGATTTACTGAACTTTTGGCATTGCTGATTCATACTAATCTCCTAGTAAATTATTTAAATTTATTACAGATGAAAACTTTTGCAATAAGGCAACGTCTTTATTGAGGCAAGAATGAAGACTGATTTGCTCATTACAAGCCTTTGTTGACTTTTTTAATTAAAGTTTTAAAACTTAACAATATAAATATAACAATTATTAATCATTTTGAACTCTAACTGTAGGCATGAAAACTAACAGCAGATGAAATAGATAGATCTGCCATAAGTAGTATTTAAGTAGAAGTCTTATCTACTTAAATACTACTTGAATAATAAATATATAATTTCTACTTAAGTAATAAATTAGAAGTTAAAAAGTTAGAATTTAACTCCTAACTCTTAACTCCTAACTTTTAAATTTGTTATGCTTGTTCCCAAAGTTGGCGAACTTTATCAGGCAACCAACTAGCAATTTCCTGAATTCTTTCTGGAGATAACTCATCTTTCGTAGCAGAGAACACAGCCTTGACAACCTGTTCTCTGTCTACATCGCGTTGCAATCCACCTTCATTTGCGACCCGGAATAAAAAGCGTTCAGAATCAATCTTAAAAATGCCAGGACCTTGCCAAGGTGGACGAACCCGACTCAGAAAGCCCACAATTGGATTTGTATCTTTCCAAAGGTCTACAATTTTCGTTTGCAGCGCTTTATCGTCTGTTTCTTCAGCTGATTTGTTACCCAGTTCATCGGCAACTCGGTCTGCAGCTTCGGTAGTCATAAGGTCGCGCATCACCCGGTAAACAACTTCAGTAATATCCCTAGCGTCGTAGATATCCGCCAATTTGCCTTTTGCCATCACCTTTTCTAAAAAGGGCTTATCTTTTGTGGCGATAGGAGATGATTGTTCTTTATTTAAAGTTTCTGGAGTATTTGTTTCCATGAATTCTCCTTAAAGCGTTGGCTTTTGTGTAATGTCTAAAGGTAGAAGCGAATTTTGCCAATAACAAATTAGCAGTTTGTAGAACTACTTAGAAATGCCTGAGAAGTAGTCACATCAAATCGCTAAAACTTATTTTTGGCTTGCTTCATGAAGCATTGCCACTAAATTAATAAGTAAAGATACTCCCGTACATCTGTCACAGGAAACACCCATAAATCTGCCACAAGAAACATTTGTTAATAATTCAGTAGGTTGTCATAATAGATGAAGTGAACGCTTACAAATGGATGTAGAAAATATTTCCCCTACGTCACTGAAAAATCCAAAGTAACGGGTAAAGTGACGGTGACAGTAGTTCCGCTACCTTGAGTACTTTCTACTTGAATTTGACCTTGGTGGTTTTCGACTATCGCTTGAGCGATCGCTAGTCCCAATCCTGAACCAGCTGCACTTTGTGTTGGTATACTTTTAGCTGTATGAGTACGCGCTGGATCTATCCGATAAAAACGGTCAAATAAACGAGGTAGTGCCTCAGTAGGGATTCCAATACCAGTATCCCTCACCTTAATCTGCAACTGAGCAAAGTTGTAACGCAGTCCAGAAACCCGATTTGTTGCCTCAATACGTGCTAATTCCACATTCACACGTCCCTCAGGGGGAGTGTATTGCAACGCGTTGCCAATCAGATTTGTAAACAGCCGCACCAGTTGATCCCAGTTGCCAAAAACTGTGAACCAGTTGTCAAGTAATTTGGGATTGGTTTCGCAAACAGGAGGATCAATCAAATCTAGAGAGAAGGTAACACTTTTTTCTGCGGCTAACAGTTGTTGTTCTTCAACTACTTCCATTAATAAAGCGTCAACAGGACAGAGAGAAAAACCCTCTTTGCTGATACCACTATCCTGTCTTGCTAGAAATAGTAAATCGTTGACCAACTTGCCTAAACGTTGTGTGAGCCGTTCTACCACTTTCAATTGTTGCCGATAGTGCGATGGAATAGAACTGTCTGCTTCGGCTAATTCCAAGTCAGTTAGGGCGACTTGCACATTAGTTTGAATCAAGGTAATTGGACTTCTTAATTCGTGAGAAGCATCAGCAGTAAACTGTTTGAGACGTTGATATGATTCGTGTACTGGTTCCATCGCTTTACCTGAAAGAAACCAGCCACTTGCTGCCACGGAAAATACCATCAATCCAGTACCCAGTGCTAAATCAAAAATCAACTGGCGACTGGGTTTTGTCACTTCAAACCAGGGATGACTAACACGCAGATATCCGAGTACTTGCTGACCAATTTGCACCTGTTCTGTCACTTGTCTCAGCACGAGTAGGGGATGAGGGAGATGAGGGAGATGAGGGGGATGAGGGGGATGAGGGGGAAAGAAATAATTGTCCATTAACTCTTTCTTCCCCAGCTCCCCCAGCTCCCTCATCTCCTCGTTGTCCCCCTGTTCCTGTTTCCTCACAACTTTGACAGTCTCACCCATTCGGTTGGGATGCAGTGGAATATTGAGGGGTTGTGACAAAGTAGACCAGAGTAATTCACCTGTGGGGCTAAACCATTCTAGATCGATGTGGTCATCTTCTGTGGTGTCAGTATTATCGCGAAAACTAGCTTCTACATTTATACGGAATTGACCTAAGTCTGGGTTCACCGACTCAATGACGAGCGATCGCTCCACCACTTCTACAACATGATTCAAAGTATCGTCAATTCGCTCAATCAAGGTATTGTGGACATACAAATATACCCCACTGGCAAACAGCAACAGTAGCACAGCTGTCACAGCAGTGTACCACACGGCAAGACGGCGACGAGTAGCTTGAAACATAGAAGCAAGACATATTTTCCTCTACAATGTTTAGTGTGCTATCCCACCTTAGATGAGCTACACCTGCCTGTATCCAGGTCATCATGCCGAAATCAAAAAAGACTACCAATCAAACCGATCTCAATGACCCTCAATACTATCTCAACCGAGAGTTAAGCTGGTTGGAGTTTAACAAAAGGGTGTTGCATGAAGCCTGCGACTCGCGAACCCTCCTCCTGGAACGCCTCAAGTTTTTGGCAATCTTCAGCTCTAACCTGGATGAGTTCTTCATGGTGCGTGTTGCAGCACTTAAGCAACAGGTAGAAGCAAAGGTTAGCCTGTTAACTTTTGATGGTCGCACGCCGCAACAACAGCTAGACGAAATTAGCTCTACACTGCGTCCATTAGTCGCCAAACAGCATGAACAGTTTGAGAAAGTCCTGCGACCCAATCTAGCAAATCACGGCATACATATCTTAGATTACATAGATTTAACCCAGAAGCAGAGAAATTATTTAGACAAATACTACCAAGAGCAAGTTTTTCCCGTTATTACTCCTCTTGCTGTTGACCCCAGCCATCCTTTTCCCTACATTTCCAATCTCAGCTTGAATTTAGCAGTTGTTGTCAAAAATCCAGAAACAGAAGAAGAGTTATTTGCTAGAGTCAAAGTCCCAAAAGTGTTACCGCGATTTTTAGCTTTACCGCCAGATTTAGGAATTCATGATAACGGAAAACAAGCAGTCTGGACTGGTATACCTTTGGAACAGGCGATCGCCCATAACTTGGAGTCCCTGTTTCCAGGAATGAATATACAAGAATACCATACTTTCCGTATAACCCGTGACGCTGACCTGATCTTAAAAGAAGATGAAGCCGATGATTTGCTGTTAGCTATTGAGCAGGAGCTACGAAAACGACGCGTTGGTGGTTCTCCTTTACGGTTAGAAATACATTCTCAAACTCCTGAATCCATCAGAAAACGACTGTTGGAAGATTTAGAATTACAGGAAAATGATGTCTACGAAGTACACGGCATCATGGAACTGCGGGATTTGATGTACTTCATGTCTTTACCCGTCCCAGAACTCAAAGACCCACCGTGGCAATCTGTTGTACATCCTCGCTTACAAAGGATGAAAGAGTCAATAATAAGTCCAGATGTACCAGAGCTAGAAGAAGGAAAAGATTTTTTTACAACCATTCGGGAAAAGGATTTATTCGTACACCATCCTTATCAATCCTTTTCGACCTCCGTGGTGCGCTTTATTACCCATGCTGCCCATGATCCGAATGTACTAGCAATCAAAATGACTCTTTATCGGACTTCTTTTGACTCGCCGATCGTGAATGCCTTAATTGCTGCTGCTGAAAATGGCAAGCAGGTGTCTGTGCTGGTAGAACTGAAGGCGCGGTTTGATGAAGAGAATAATATCTACTGGGCTAGGCGTCTGGAAAGTGTCGGAGTTCACGTAGTTTATGGTCTAGTCGGTTTAAAGACTCATTGCAAACTTGTTATGGTGGTGCGGCGTGAACAAGACCGTATTTATCGCTACGTACATATTGGGACTGGTAATTATAACTCGAAAACGGCACGATTGTATACAGACTTGGGATTGTTCAGTTGCAATGAAGACTTGGGTGCTGATGTCACAGATGTTTTCAATTTCTTAACTGGATACTCGCGGCAAAAGTCATACCGAAAACTTTTAGTTGCACCTGTGACTATGCGCGATCGCTTTATTTCTCTAATTCAGCGAGAAATAGAAAATGTTCATAATGGCATGAGTGGGCGGATTGTTGCCAAAATGAACTCATTGGTAGACCCGCAAATTATCTGCAATCTATATGAAGCTTCCCGAGTTGGTGTGCAAATTGATCTCATCGTGCGTGGAATTTGCTGTTTACGCCCTGGATTAAAAGATATTAGTGAAAATATTCGCGTTATTAGTATCGTTGGTCGCTTTTTAGAACATTCTCGCATTTTTTATTTCTATAACAATGGGCAGGAGGAAATCTACATTGGTAGTGCCGACTGGATGCGACGCAATTTAGATCGTCGGGTGGAAGTCATTACCCCAATCATAGATGCAGATATTGCCAAAGATTTGCAAGAAATTTTAGGAATTATGCTAGCAGATAACCGTCAAGCTTGGGAGTTACAGCCAGATGGTAGTTACATTCAAAGACGTTCTGGTGAAGAGATCCCAGAAGCTAGCTCACAAAAAATTTTCATGTCAATGGCTTTAAGCTCGAATGCGTTCTCCACCTCAAACATAGTAAATACAAAAAAAAGTTCCTCATACCTTGATAACTAGCTCATTCCAAATTTTATTAAAAACGTATCCCCTCAATACTTCGGGGTAGGCAATTATTATGGTTGCCACGACCAACCAAAGGGATGAAGAGAAGATTTCTCACGAATAATAGTCGCAAGAGAGGGAATTTTCTCTGCCTGAGAAATTCGGTCGCGCACATACTCAAAAAAACTGATTCCCAATTTACGAGTAGTAGCAACAACAGACAGAAAAGTGTCAATCGCTTTAGTACCTTCCAATGTCTGAGTGGCATAACTAATATTGCGTCGCTGCACTAGAGTCCTACTAGCAGCTAATTCAGCAGGATTGTTATGCAGGGGTAATTCTGGATGCTCTAAAACTAGAAGCAACTCCGATGCTTTGGCAACAGTTAATCGTTTTCGTTCATCCAACTGTTCGTAACCACATATTGTTTGGAACAGTTTGCAGAATTTAGACTTTAGTTCCCGTGCGATTTGCGGCGCTTGGAGAGTCTCTAGAAACTAGTAGTTCTCGGTAGTAATCCCAAAATTGGTCTAAGAACTCATCTAAAAGTTGATGATAAGCAACGAAACCCAACAATATCAAACGTTTGTTGGGTTTCGCTGACGCTCTACCCAACCTACCATTCTCTTAACTGAACCGTATTGCTTCATATCCCTTAAACTGCGCATCTGCTGGCAGTTCAGAGCGAGGATATTCTAGTATTTCTTCTCGATTTATTTTGATGCTTTGATTTTTGCTGCTCTTGATGTGTTCTTTTGGAGTTTGTCGTTC